>Ga0070699_100000327_pt1 | contig 45983 bp, 39 predicted proteins | sample KBSK1503metaG_FD_65473 | JGI IMG/M metagenome (GOLD analysis project Ga0070699, IMG submission 65473) | Corn, switchgrass and miscanthus rhizosphere microbial communities from Kellogg Biological Station, Michigan, USA - KBS K1-50-3 metaG | ecosystem: Host-associated > Plants > Roots >... | reverse complement strand
ACTTCGGCACCTCGCTCAGCCAGTACCCGGCCTCGGTCACCTCGGTCATCGGCAGCGCCATCTGGTGGACGTTCGGCCTGGTCGGCATCGCCACCATCCTGGCCTTCGCCCTCGGCACCGGCCTGGGCATCGTCTCGGCCTGGCGCCGCGGCTCGAAGCTGGACAGCATCGTGCCGCCGACGTTCGTGATCGTCTCCGCGATCCCGTACTTCTGGGTGGCCATGGTGATGGTGCTGATCTTCGGCCTCACCCTGCACTGGTTCCCTAGCCAGGGCGGTTACTACGTGACCACGGACACCCCCGGGCTCAACCTCACCTTCTTCCAGGACGTGCTCAACCACGCGTTCCTGCCCGCGATCTCGCTGCTGATCACCACCATCGGCACCTGGATCCTGACCATGCGGAACACGATGATCACCACGCTGGCCGAGGACTACGTGCGGATGGCCCGGGCCAAGGGGCTGCCGAACCGGCGCATCATGTTCGACTACGCGGCCCGCAACGCGATCCTGCCCAATCTGACCGGCTTCGCGATGTCCCTGGGCTTCGTGGTCAGCGGCGCGATCCTGATCGAGTACGTGTTCAACTACCCCGGAGTGGGCTTCATGCTGCTGCAGGCCGTGTCCAGCGAGGACTACCCGCTCATGCAGGGCCTGTTCCTGCTGATCACCGTGGCCGTGCTGTTCGCGATCCTGGTCGCCGACGTCCTCACCGCCCTGCTCGACCCGCGGACGAGGGCGGCGAGCTAGCCGTGGCCATGCCCGTATCCGGAGTCCCCACCGAGACCCCCGTCACCCAGGCCCCCGAGCTCGGGTCCGGCCGCGCGCTGGGCCGGATCGGCCGCGCCGTCCGGGTGAGCCGCAAGGCGACCATCGGCTCCGTCCTGCTCGGGATCTTCATCCTGATCGCGCTGTTCCCCGGCGTGATCGCGCACGACAGCCCGACGGAGGACGCCTACCCGGCCCAGCTGGGGATCTCGACCGCGCACCTGCTCGGCACCAACCACTACGGCCAGGACCTGTTCGCTCAGCTCGTGTACGGCACCAGGAACGTGCTGATCATCGCGTTCACCGTCGGGCTGGCCACCACCGGGATCGCGGTGCTGATCGGCGTGGCCGCCGCCTACCTCGGCGGGATGTGGGACAGCTCGCTCAACGTGCTGACCGACGTGCTGCTGGTCATCCCGCTGTTCCCGCTGCTCATCGTCATCGCCGCCTACGCGCACGGCGGGACGACGCCGGTGCTGATCGCCGCGATCACGCTGACCAGCTGGTCCTATACCGCACGCCAGCTCAGGTCGCAGGCACTCACGCTGCGCAACCGGGATTTCCTCGAGGCGGCGCGGGTGCGCGGCGAGCGGCGGCTCTACATCATCGTGGTCGAGGTCATTCCCACCATGACCTCGCTGATCGTGGCGAGCTTCCTGACCAACGCGCTGTACGCGGTGCTGTTCGCGTCCAGCCTGCAGTTCATCGGGCTCGGCGACCCGAACACGGTGAGCTGGGGCACCACGCTGTACTGGGCGCAGAACAACGCGGCGCTGCAGACCGGCGAGCCGCTTTGGGCCATCGCGCCCGGAGCCTGCATCGCCGTGCTCGGGGCGGCCTTCGCCCTGCTGAACTACGCCTTCGACGAGATCGGCAACCCGGCCCTGCGGCCGGTGCGGAAGGTACGCAAGCAGAAAGGCGCACAGCGTGTCTGACCTGCCGATGCTAGAGGTCAGCGGCCTGTCCGTCGACTACATCCTGGACCACGGGAACGTCCGGGCGGTCGACGACGTGTCGTTCACGGTCGGCCGGGGCGAGTTCCTCGGCATCGTCGGCGAGTCCGGCTGCGGGAAGTCCACGCTGCTGTTCGCCGTGGCCCAGCTGCTCGCTCCCCCGGCCAGCGTGACGGCCGGCACGGTCACGTTCGACGGCACGAACCTGATCGGGCTGACCGACGGGCAGCTGTCCATGATCCGATGGCGGGACATGTCGGTGGTCATGCAGAGCGCGATGAACGCGCTGAACCCGGTCAAGACCATCGGAGCCCAGTTCAAGGACGCCATGCGGGCGCACGGCAAGTTCACCGCCGAGGACATCGCCGCCCGGTCCGCCGAGGTACTCAAGATGGTCGGCATCGACCCGGTGCACCTGGGCAGCTACGCGCACCAGCTGTCCGGCGGGATGCGCCAGCGGTCGATGATCGCGATGGCGATGCTGTTCACCCCGGACCTGGTCATCATGGACGAGCCCACCTCCGCGCTCGACGTGGTGGCGCAGCGCTCGCTGATGGTGCAGATCAAGGAATTGCAGCTGGCGTTCGGCTTCGCGGTCATCTTCGTCACCCACGACATGTCGCTGATCAGCCACTTCTCCGACCGGCTGATGGTGATGTACGCCGGGCAGGTGGACGAGATCGGCGCGACCAAGACGATCTTCGACCGGCCGCTGCACCCCTATACGCAGGGCCTGCTGGAGGCCTTCCCGTCCATCCGCGGGCCGCGCGTCCCGCTCAAGGGGATCCCCGGTAACCCGCCCGACCTGGCCCGCGTGCCGGCCGGCTGCCGGTTCCGGCCGCGCTGCCCGTACGCGGTCGACAAGTGCGCCGAGATAGCGCCGGACCTGTACCCGCTGGACGGCGCGCTGGTCCGGTGCCTGCGCCGCGAGGACGGGAGCCTGGCGTCATGACCGGTGAACTGCTCAGGACGGAACACCTCACCCGGCACTTCAAGATCGGCAGCGCGCTGTCCCGGCGGACGCTGCACGCCGTGGACGACGTCAGCTTCGAGATCGGCGAGCGGGAGATCGTGGCGCTGGCCGGGGAGAGCGGCAGCGGCAAGTCCACCATCGCCCGCGTGCTGGCCCGGATCTACAAGCCCACCTCCGGCGAGGTGTTCTTCGAGGGCAAGCCGCTGTCGTCGATGACCTCGCGGCAGGAACGGCTGCGCTACAGCAGCCTGGTCCCGATGGTGTTCCAGGACCCGTTCAGCTCGATCAACCCGGTGTTCCGGGTCCAGCACGGCGTGCTGCGCAGCCTGAAGCTGCACCGCCCGTCGCTGTCCGCGGCACAGCGGCTGGAGGAGGCGGCCCGGGTCTTCCAGGTCGTCGGGCTGAACGCCGACATGCTGCAGCGATTCCCCTACGAGCTGAGCGGCGGCCAGCGGCAGCGGGTCGGCTTCGCCCAGGCACTGGCCATGCGGCCCAAGCTGATCCTGGCCGACGAGCCGGTCTCGATGCTGGACGTGTCGATCCGGATCGGCCTGCTCAACCTGATGGCCAAGCTGCGCGACGAGGAGGGCGTGTCCATCCTCTACATCACCCACGACATCGCCAGCGCGCGGTACGTCGCGGACCGCCTGATCGTGATGTACGCCGGCGAGATCGCAGAGACCGGGCCGATCGAGGATGTGCTCACCCACCCCAGGCACCCGTACACCCAGCTGCTGCTGTCCGCGGTGCCCGACCCGCGCGCGCCGCTGTCGGTGGCGGCGGAGACCGACCGCGGCGAGCCGCCCAAGGTCATCGACCCGCCGCCCGGCTGCCGGTTCCGCTGGCGCTGCCCGCTGGCCATCGACAAGTGCGCGCAGGTGACGCCGGCGCTGGCCGAGCTGCGCCCCGGTCATGACGCCGCTTGTCACGTGGCCCAGGCCAGTTCTGAAGAGGTGAAGGCCCCGTGGTTAGGAAAGCACTGTCATGAAGCTTGCGGTGATCGGCGGCGGATCCACGTACACCCCGGAGCTCGCGGACGGGATCGGCCGGCTGCTGCCCGAGGTGACCGACCTCGTGCTCGTCGACCCCGACCCGGACCGGCTGGCCGCGGTCGGGCCGGTGTCGGCCCGGATCATGGCCGCCCACGACCATCCCGCCGAGGTGCGCTGGACTCCGAACCTGGACGAGGGCGCCGAGGGCGCGGACGCGATCTTGTTCCAGCTCCGGATCGGCGGCCAGGCCGCCCGCCAGCGCGACGAGACCTGGCCGCTGGACTGCGGCTGCGTCGGGCAGGAGACCACGGGGGCCGGCGGGCTGGCCAAGGCGCTGCGTACCGTGCCGGTCGTCCTCGATATTGCCGAACGGGCTCGCCGTCGGGCTTCGCCCTCCGCTTTCATCATCGACTTCACCAACCCGGTGGGCATCGTCACCCGCGCTCTGCTCACCGCGGGGCACCGCGCGGTCGGCCTGTGCAACGTGGCCATCGGGTTCCAGCGGGACTTCGCCTCGATGCTCGGGGTGGCGCCCGCCCGGGTGTCGCTGGGACACGTCGGCCTGAACCACCTGACCTGGGAGCGTTCGGTTCGCCTCGACGGCGTGGACGTGCTGCCCGAGCTGCTGGCCAAGCACGCGGACGAGATCGCGCCGCACACCGGGATGCCCGCCGACTTCATCCGGCACCTGGGCATGGTGCCGTCGTACTACCTGCGCTACTTCTACGCCCACGACGCGGTGGTGGAGTCCCTGCGCGGCGCGACGACCCGCGCCGAGGAGGTCGCCCGGCTGGAGGCCGAACTCCTCGAGCTGTACGCCGACCCGGCGCTGGATACCAAGCCGCCGCAGCTAACGCAGCGCGGCGGGGCGTGGTACTCCGAGGCGGCGGTGGACCTGCTCGTATCGCTCACCGGTGACCGGCGCGACGTGCAGGTGGTGAACACCTTCAACCACGGGACACTGCCGTTCCTGCCCGACGACGCGGTGATCGAGGTGCCGGCCGTGGTCGGGGCCGCCGGCGCCACCCCGGTACTGGTCGATCCCGTTGAGCCGCTGCTGCGCGGGCTGATCGCGCACGTCTCCGCGTACGAGGAGCTCGCGCTCGACGCCGCCCTGCAAGGCGGCCGGGACCGGGTGTACGACGCGCTGCTCGCGCACCCGCTGGTGGGCCAGGCGGACAAGGCGCAGTGCCTGACCGACCGGCTGCTGGCCGAGAACGCGGCCTTCCTTCCGTGGACCTAAGGACACCTCCTATGAGAGCTAATCACCGGGCATGGTCGACTATAGTCGTGACGGTGATCGCGGTGACGGGTGCGCTGCTTCAGCCGACCACCGCCGGGGCCTCGCAGAGCCCTCCCCCGCAGGTCCGGGTCAACCAGGTGGGCTACCCCGCCAACGGCCCGAAGGTGGCGTATGCCATGCTCACGGCGAAGGTCGCGAGGGTGCGGTTCGAGGTCGACACGCCGTACGGCGTGGCCTACCGCGGTACCTCCACCGACGACGTCGGAGCATGGAACGCGAACTACAAGGCGGTCTACCGGCTCAGCTTCTCCGGGCTGAACCTGCCAGGGCAGTACCGGGTGAGGCTCCTGTCCCCGGCCCGGGCCGTCTCCCCCGGGTTCATCATCGGGGATGGCTCCCAGCTGTACCAGCAGCTGGTGGACAACTCCGTTCGGTACTTCACTTCTGAACGGGACGGGCCGGATGTTGTTTCCTCCGTCCTCGGCCGGCAGCCGGCCAACCTGACCGACGAGAAGGCCTCCGTCTACGCCGGCCCGCGCTACGACAGCAACGACAACCTGCTCGGCACGCTGAAGAAGACCGGCGGGCCTGTCGACGTGTCCGGCGGCTGGTTCGACGCGGGCGGCGGCTACGAGAAGTTCGGGTACACCGCCAGCTACGCCGACGCGCTCATGCTGCTCGCGGCGCGCGACTACCCGAACTCCTACGACATGCTGCAGCAGGAGGCGGCGTTCGGCCTGCAGTGGATCACCAAGCTGTGGGATCCGGCGCGCAAGGTGCTGTACGCGCAGGTCGGGATCGGCACCGGCAACGCCAGCAACACGATCCAGGGCGACTACAACTTCTGGTTCCTGCCCCAGCAGGAGGACCGGTTGAACGTGAAGCCCGGCGGGAACCCGGGCCCGAGCGCGTACTACGTCAAGTACCGCCCGGTGTTCCCGGCGGCCCCGCCCGGCCAGAAGGTCAGTCCCAACCTGGCGGGCCGGTTCGCCGCCGACTTCGCCCTCGGCGCGCAACTGGCGGCCAGCTCCGACCCGGCTTCAGCCGCGCATCTGCTGAAACTGGCGCGCAGCGTCTACGCGATGGCCAAGACCACCGGCGTCGGCCAGCTGGTCACCGCGTTCCCGCACGACTTCTACCCGGCCACCCAGTGGAAGAGCGACATGCTCTGGGGCGCCGCCGAGATCGCCCTGGCCGACGAGGCCGCGGGGGCTCCGGCCGCGCGGGTGCACGCGGACCTGGCCACCGCGGCCCGGTGGGCGCGGGCGTACATGGCCCAGGGGCACGACGACACCTTCAACCTCTACGACACCGGCGCCGTCGCCGAGGCCGAGCTGATCCAGGCGATGCGGCAGGTCCATGACTTCCCGGTCTCGCCGGGGACGCTGCTGGCCGACATGGCCGCGCAGCTGCGGGCGGGCCAGGCCCAGGCCAAGGGCGACCCGTTCGCGCTCGGCGCCCAGCTGGGCGGTTCCGACGCGTCTCCGCACGCGTTCGGCCTGTACATCACCGACGCGCTGTACCAGAAGTACGGCGGCTCCGACCCTTTGAGCCAGTTCACCTCGTTCGCGCAGCAGCAGCTGAACTTCGCGCTCGGCGCGAACGGCTGGGGCACCTCCCTCGTGGTCGGCGCCGGCGCGGTATTCCCGCACTGCATGCAGAGCGAGATCGCCAACCTGGCGGGATCGCTCACCGGGTCCGGCCACATCCAGCTGGGCGCGACCACCGACGGGCCGAGCAGCCCGGACAACTTCGTCGGGCTGGGCACGGTCGACGGGATGCGCGCCTGCAGCGCGGGTCACTTCGCGCCGTTCAACACCAAGACCGCCGCCTACGAGGACAACGTGGTCTCCTGGCCCTCGGTGGAACCCGCCGACGACTACACCGCCAACTCCCTGATGGCGTTCGCCCTGGGCGCGGCGGGCCTTGGCTGATACGGCATTGGCTGGGGAAGGGGTGCCCAGGCCCGCCGTGCTGGCCATCGACGGTGGCAACAGCAAGACCGACGTGGCCCTGGTGGCTGGGGACGGGACGCTGCTCGCCTCCGCCCGCGGCCCCGGCATCAACGCGCACGAGGTCGGCGTCGACCAGACGGTGCTGATCCTGGACGCGGTGGTGAAGCAGGCCGCGGCCCAGCTAGAGGCACAGCTGGGCTACCGTCCTTCCGGCCCGCTGGCCCAGCACACGGTGGCCTGCCTGGCCAACGCCGACCTGCCGGAAGAGGAGGCGGAGCACGCCACGGCGGTGCAAGCCCAGGGGTGGAGCGAGTCCGCCACCGTGGTCAACGACACCTACGCCATCCTGCGTGCGGGTCTGGTGGACGGGTCTGAGCCGCACTGGGGTGTCGCCGTGGTCTGCGGCGCGGGCATCAACGCCGTCGGCGTCGCCCCGGACGGCAGGGTTGTGAGGTACCTGGCCCTCGGCACCATCTCGGGCGACTGGGGCGGCGGCTACGGCCTGGGCCTCGAGGTGCTGTGGCACGCGATACGCGCCGAGGACGGGCGCGGCCCGGACACGGCGCTGGCCGGCTACCTGACCCGCCACTTCGGCGTGGAGCGGGTCGAGGACGTCACGATCGGCATCCACAAGGGAAAGATCCCCGACGACGACCTGACCGGGCTGGCGCCCCTGCTGCTACGCGCTTCTGACGAAGGCGACGCCGTGGCCCGGAAGGTGGTCAGGCGGCTCGCCGACGAGATCTCGGTCATGGCCATCACCGCGATGCGCCGCCTGGACCTGACCGCGCTCGCGACGCCCGTGGTGCTGGGCGGCGGCGTCGTCACCGCGCGGAACCAGCTGCTGATGTCGGGCATTACCCGGCAGCTCGCCGAGGCCGCCCCGGCCGCCGAGGTCCGCGTGATCGATGTGCCGCCGGTAGCCGGCGCGGCCCTGCTCGGCCTGGACTATGTACGCGCCCCGGCCGCCGCCTCTTCCCGGCTGCGCGCCGCCTACGGCATCGCCCGGCCCTGACCGGGTTCGGGCCGGGTGAAGGCCTAGCCGAACTGGGTTTAGCGGGATGCGGAAGGTCAGCCGATGTTGCTCGCGGAGAGCGGGACCACGTGCCAGACGCCGCCCTGGCCGTTACCGGTCGTGGCCAGCGGCCTCGCGCCCTTGAGGAGGTAGAGCGGGTAGCCGTCGTAGGTAATCTGCTTGACCCCGCCGGCCCCCGTAACCAGGCCGAACGAGCCCGAGAAGTGGCTGGCGGGCCCGGCCTGGGGCGTGCCGGTGGCCGGCGGCCAGGTCTCGGCGCAGGCACCCACGCAGGTCGGCGGGCCGCCCTTCTTGTCCTTCGAGTACGTGTAGACCACCTGGTGGTTCGCCTCGGCGAGCACATAGCCGACGGCGGACTTCTGCACGATCATGACGGTCGTGCCGATCGGCGGGATCGACTGGTCGGCGCCGCTGGGCAGCGGTGCGACCGAGTGGTGGGCCTTCGCGGACGAGGACGACCCGGCGGTCTTGGTGGCCGTGGCCGCGGCGGTCGCCGAGGTCGGCGCGGCCGGACCCGAGCCACTGCTCGCCACGGGCGCGCTGGAGCCGGAGCCGGCCGCCGTGTTCGAACCCGACGACCCTCCGCACGCGGCTAGTAGCAGCACCAGTGATCCGAGCCCGGTCGCCGCGGCCCACCCGCTCTTACGCATACGTGTCTCCAATTTCGCAAGGATGGCTCGTTCCCCGGGAACCCGTTCGGGGCTCCCGGGGGCGAGCCGGGTACTAAGCGCCCCGGGCCGTCATGCCGCCCGGCCCGGGGGAAGCTGGAACCTCCGGCGCGATGCTCAGCCGGTGACGATGTTGCTCTCGGACAGCTTGATCACGTGCCACATGCCGCCGACGCCGTTGCCCGTGGTGGTCAGCGCCTTCGCGCCCTTGTACGTGTACAGCGGCATGCCGTTGTAGGTGACCTGCTTGACGCCGCCCGCGGCCGAGACCGTACCGAACGCACCCAGGCCGGTGTCGGCCGGGCTCGGTACCGGCTTGTCGCCCTTCACCGGCAGCCAGATCGAGGCGCAGGAGCCGGTGCAGGACGGCGGGGCGCCCTTGCTGTCCTTGTCGTACATGTAGACAACCTGGCCGCTGGTCAGGGCGAGCACGTAGCCGAGGTTGGACTTCTGCACGTGCAGCACGGTCGAGCCGGGCCCCGGTATGCCGCCCAATGCGCCGCTGGTCGCCTGGCCAGCAGGCTGACCGGTCGACGTCGTGGCCGGGGTCGAGGTGCTCGATGATCCCCCGCACGCGGTTAGCAGCAGGGCCAGCGAACCGAAGCCAGCAGCTACCGCAAACCCGCTCTTGCGCATAACGACTCTCCATTCGAGGTTCAGTTTTCCTGGGGTGCACCGGGGTTCACCGGATCCCTTCGGATGCGACCCCGTTCCCAATACGCCGGAAACGTACCAGACTGCCGGGTCGGCCCGCGGCTTCTTAGCCGCTACTTAGTCATCTGGAGTTCTACGGGTTCATCTGGCCGCAGAGCCACCCGAGTGACATCGGGTAACGATAGTCGATGCCCATGTGCCCGGCCTCGAAAAGCTCGAAGTGCACTCGGTTATCAGCCACTCCGATGTCCCTGAGCTCGGCGCGGAAGGCCTCGGCGCCGAGGTCGAGGTGGTATTCGTCCCTCGTGCCCGCGTCGATCCAGATGGCCCGCAGCCCCCGCAGCGCGTCCGCGTGGGATGGCACCATCCGCACCGGATCCCAGTCCAGCCACCGCTGCCACACGGCGGGCCGGAGCGCTCCGGTCGCCGGGTCGAACGGCAGGTCCACGGTACCGTCCTCGTTCGCGGAGAAGCACGCCGCCACGCCGAGCACCGACAGCAGCGACATGTCCTCCTCCTTGGTGAAGGACACCCGGGACCCGAAGTCCCGCCACCAGCGCCAGATGTCGCCGTCGTAGCGGCGCAGGTGCCGGACGGCGGCGGCGAAGTCGGGCAGGTAGCAGTATTCGTACAGCGTGTCGCCCGCGTGCGTGGCCAGGGCACCGAACAGGTCCGGCCGGAGCATCGGCGTGATCATCGCGCCGAACCCGCCGCTCGATTTGCCCATGATGGCCCGGTGCGCGGCGCCGGGGAGCGTACGGTACCGCGCGTCCACCCAGGGCACGACCTCGTCGCACAGGTAGGAGTGGTACCGCCCGGTGCCTGCCGAGTCGACGAACTGGCTGCCGCCGTAGCTGGTCCACGCGTCGACGTACACCACGATGGCCGGCGGCGCCTCGCCGCGGGCGAACATCGCGTCGGCGGTCTCGGGGAACGGCTGCCGGAAGGCGGACCGGTTCCGCCACATGGCCACGTGCCCGGTATAGCCCTGGATGACGTACACCGACTGGTACCTGCGATCAGGCTCGTCGTCGTACCCCGGCGGCAGGTACACGAGCAGCGGCCGCTCGTGCGGGTCGCCGAGCGGGTTACCGCGTAGCAGGTCGCTGCTGATGACCTGCTCGTCGATGCGGCCGGCAAGATCCGCGGACCAGGGCAGCACGGCTCCTCCTTAGCGGAGCTACTCGGGAACCCCCAGGTGACTGAGGATAGCCGCAGTGACCGGGCCGGGTGTCTGGTACGGGGCCAGGTGCGAGGTGCCGCGGATCACCCGGAGCCGGGAGTCCGCGATGCCGGCCGCGGTCATCGCGCCCTGCCACGGCGGCGCGGCCTGGTCCTCGGCGCCGGCGATGACCAGAGTGGGCGCCTTGATCGCGCCGAGCGCGGGACGCAGGTCCATCCCGGCGATGGCCTCGCCGCAGCCCGCGTAGCCTACCGGGTCGGTGCCGTGCAGCATGTCCATGACGAAGGCGACCGCCGCGGGCTGCCGGGCGAGGAAATCCGGGGTGAACCAGCGCGGCGGGACCATCTCGCTGACCGCCGCCATCCCCTCCGAGCGCACCAGCGCAGCCCGGTCCAGCCACGACTGCCGCGACGGCATCGGGGTGATCGCCGTACAGCACACCACCAGCGAACTGATCCGCTCCGGCGCGTTGGCGGCCAGCCACAGCCCGGTCATCCCGCCGATGGAGATGCCGCCGTAGGCGGCCGCGGTGACGCCGTGCTCACGCATGAGCCCGAGCACGTCGGTGCCGAGTTCGGCGATGGAGTAGGGCCCGGGCGGGGCGTCCGACTGCGCGCCGGGCGCCCCGTGGCCGCGCAGTTCGAACCTGAGCAGCCGGTAATCCTCGCGCAGGACCCGGGCCTGGGCGTCCCAGATCGCCCTGGTCGTGCCGATCGGGTTGGCCAGGATGAGCACCGGTGCGCCGTCCGGCCCCTCCAGGGAGGAAACCAGGCGGACCTCAGACATCGAAGAAGACTGTCTCGCGCTCACCTTGCAGGTAGATGTCGAACCTGAGCTGGCCCTCCGGCTCGGGCACGGCGATGAGCGTGGCCCGCCGCCTCGGCGCGCCGATGGAGCACAGCACCGGGTCCGCGGCGTTGGCCGCGGGCTCGTCGGGGAAGTACATGCGGGTGACCACGCGGTCGAGCAGGCCGCGCGCGAACACCGACACGTCCAGGTGCGGCGCCTCGATACCGCCGTCGGAGGCGGGCAGCGGGCCCGGCTTGAGCGTGACGATGCGGTACGAGCCGTCCGGCGCGGTCGGGCACCGGCCGAAGCCGCGGAAGCTGTGGTACCCGCCGGGAGTGGCGCCGCGCGGGTCGTCGGGGTGGGCGAAGCGCCCGTCCGGCCCGGCCTGCCACGTCTCGATCAGCCCGTCCGGGATGATGTTCCCGGCGCCGTCAAAGAGCTGCCCGATGATCGTGATCGCGCCCGGGGTGTCCTCGGGCACCACAAACGGGCCGTCGGGCCACGGCAGCCGCATCGAGAAGTACGGGCCCACGGTCTGGGAAGGCGTCATCGGAGGCACTCGCTCCGCCCCTTTACTCAAAGACGGTCGCGTCGCGGCCGCGCAGCACGATGTCCCAGTGGTAGCCGAGGGCCCACTCGGGCTGGGTCAGCTCGATGTCGAACTCGGCGATCAGCCGCTGCCTGGCCTTCTCGTCGGGCACCGAGTTGAAGATCGGGTCGAGGGGCAGCAGCGGGTCGCCCGGGAAGTACATCTGGGTGACCAGCCGCTGGGTGAACGCGCGGCCGAACAGCGAGAAGTGGATGTGCGCCGGGCGCCAGGCATTGTAGTGGTTCCCCCAGGGGTAGGCGCCGGGCGCGATGGTGACGAACCGGTACCGGCCGGCCGCGTCGGTGATGGCGCGCCCGATGCCGTCGAAGTTCGGGTCGAGCGGCGCGGGGTGGTGCTCGCGCGAGTGCCGGTAGCGCCCGCCCGCGTTCGTCTGCCATATCTCGATCAGCGTGTCGGGCACCGGCCGCCCGTCCGAGTCGAGCACCTGGCCGGTCACGATGATCCGCTGCCCCTGCGGCTCGCCGGCGTGCTGGGTGGTCAGGTCGGAATCGGTGGCCGTGATCAGGCTGTCGCCGAGCAGCGGCCCGGTCACCTCGGTGAGCCGGTGCGGCAGCAGGACCAGCGGCTGCTTCGGGTGGCGCAGCGCGGTCGAGCGGTACCCCTCGAAGTCCAGCGGCGGGTGCAGGCCCGCCGCCGGACGCTCGTACGACGGCAGGACCAGCCGACCTCCCTCCGCCGCTGTCACAGACGCGGATACGTCAGCGGTGGTCATTGGTGGCTCCTTGCTTGCGTGCCCTGGAAGCGCCGCAGCGCGTCCAGCTCGGCCGGGGTGGGCACGGCGATGATCTCCGGATCCGCCGCGATGGCCAGGTCCCAGCCGGTGCGTTCCTTCGCGGCCGAGGCGGACACGCCCGGGTACAGGCCGGTCAGGGTGAACTCCAGCGTCTCCGGATCGGGCTCCAGGACGCCCAGGTCGGTGATGATCTTCTTGGGCCCGGTGCCGGTGAGCCCGAGCCGCTCCCGGTCTCCCCGGCCCGACCCGTATCCGACCGAGGTGACGAAGTCGACTCGCTCGACGAACGAGCGGTGGTTCTGCCTGACCACGACGATCACCTCACGGCACGAGGCGGCGATCTCCGGCGCGCCGCCCGCACCGGGCAGCCGCACCTTGGGGTGGGCGTAATCCCCGCCGATCACGGTGGTGTTGATGTTACCGAACTTGTCGATCTGGGCGGCGCCGAGGAAGCCGACGTCGATGCGGCCGGGCTGGAGCCAGTAGTTGAAGATCTCCGGGACGCTGACCACCGCGTCCGCCGTCTCGGCCAGCATGCCGTCGCCGATCGAAAGCGGCAGCCGGTCGGGCTTGGCGCCGATCGTGCCCGACTCGTAGATCAGCACCAGCGACGGCGCGTGCGTGGCCCGGGCCAGGTTCGCGGCCGAGCTGGGCAGCCCGATCCCGACGAAACAGGTCATGCCGTCCCGCAGCGCCCGGGCGGCGGACACCGTCATCATCTCATCCGCGGTGTAGGTCATGTCCGCCCCGCATAGAGCTGCTCGTCCAGCCACCGGGTGAAGGTCTCGCGGTCCCTGGCGATGGCGTCCCAGGCCACGTAGTAGTCGTTGTCACGGACCGAGTAGCCGAGCGCGTAGGAAGGATGCGCGCCGCCTTCCGCCCGGGCCACGAAGGTCACCGTCCAGCCGGGCAGCACCACCGCGCCGGGCCGGGGGTCGAGCTCGTCGACGATCTCCTCCACCGTGACCACGGATCGCGCGGACGCGAGCACGGCCTCCTTCTGCACGCCGGTGATCCCCCACAGCTGGACGTTCCCGGTCCGGTCGGCCCGCTGGGCGTGGATGACCGCGACGTCGGGCCGGAGGGCGGAGACCGCGGTCAGCGTCTCGCCGGTGAACGGGCAGGTGATCGGCTTGATGGTAGGTCCGGCCCCATGGCCGCCGTTGAGCGTCTCAAGGCGATAAAGGTCGGTGCCGTTGTAGCCGCGCAGCACGGCGAACGGGATACCGGAGGCGCCGGCCACGTAGCGGTTGGCCATCCCGGCGTGGGAGTGCTCCTCTATCTCCAGCGGGACCGGCCAGGAGTTCTCGACCGCGTCACGGAACCGGTGGAGCGAGCCGACGCCGGGGTTGCCGCCCCAGGAGAAGATCAGCTTGCGCGCGCAGCCCGCGCCGATGAGCTGGTCGTAGATCAGGTCCGGCGTCATCCTGATCAGCGTCAGGTCACGGCGCCGCTGCCTGATCACCTCGCGCCCGGCAGCGAACGGGATCAGGTGCGTGAACCCCTCCATCGCGACGGCGTCGCCATCGTGGATCGCCCGCTCTACGGCTTCGGCGAGTGAGACGATCTCCGCCATGTTCCTCCCGGTAGTTTGCCTAGGCTAACGATAACGCGTCAGCGGTCGCCATGAGTACAGTCGTTCGCATGTCGGACGCAGGTACGTGGCCAGCGGACAACCTCCCAGCTTGCGGGACTGGTGTCTGGCACAAACCGTACGCGGGCGGTGTCCTCCCGGCCAGGCCCGACTACGCCTCTTCCCCCGCCGGGCGGGCTTCGGCGATCGCATGCTGCGCGATCGGGAAGGCCCGGTTGGCGACCGGCACGCCGGCGTACACCGCCACCTGGAGCAGGACCTCCTGGATCTGCTCCGGCGTAAGGCCGTTGCGCAGCGCGGCCTTGACGTGCATGGCCAGCTCGTGCTCGTGCTGCATGGCGGCGAGCACGGACAGGGTGACGATGCTGCGCTCGGCCCGGGAGAGCCCCGGCCGGGACCAGATGTCGCCCCACGCGTAGCGGGTGATGAAGTCCTGGAACGGCTCGGTGAACGGGGTGGTCGCCGCCACCGCCCGGTCGACGTGCTCGTCCCCGAGCACCTCGCGGCGTACCGTCATGCCCCGCCGGACGCGTTCCGCATCATCCATGGCGATCCCCCAGTTTCTCGTGCGCGCCGAGCGCCGCGGTAATGAAGGCATCGGTGGCGCCCAGGTAGCCGGACGGCTCGAGCGCGGCCTCGATCTGCTCCGGGGTGATGCCAGCCGCGGAAAGCCGTTCCTCGAGCTTGGGCACGGCCAGCAGTACATCCTGCAACGGCAGTCCCGCGCTGACGGCCCGCGCGCCCGCCTCGGCCACCAGGTCGTGCGCCTGGACCGGGCCGAGCACGCCGGCCAGCAGCGAGGAAACATGCTCGGCGAGCGGCAGGCCCTTGGTCGCGGCCAGGTTGGCGGCCATCCGCGAGGTGTCCACGATGAGCCCGGGCAGGAGTTCGGCCGCCCAGCTCGAGGCGGAGCCGGTCAGCCTGAGCAGGGCGGTCAGCGGCTCCCACTCGGCGTGCCAGGCGCCGGCCGCGCGCTGAAGCTCCTGTTCCGAGGCCATGGCCAGGGTCGCGAGCAGCCCGGGGACCTGCCTGGTGCAGCCGAGGATGGCGATCGAGGCGACCGGGTTGCGCTTGTGCGGCATCGCCGAGGAGCCGCCGCGGCGCGGGGACGCCGCGGGCGCCTGCTGATCGGCCCTGTTCTGGTCGGCCCTGTTCTGGTCGGCAGGGCGGGCTTCAGGCGCACTACCGCCCTCGCTGACCTCGCCGACCTCCGACTGGGCCAGCAAGGTGACGTCCCGCGCGATCTTGCCGAGCGCCGCCGCGACCCGGGCCAGCGCGGTGCCCAGGTCGATGATCCGCAGCCGGTCGGTGTGCCAGGGCAGCACGGGCACGGCCAGGCCGAGTTCCTCGGCGAGCAGCGCCGCGACCCGCTGGCCGGCCTCACCCAGCGAGGCGAGCGTGCCCGCCGCCCCGCCGTACTGGACCGCGAGCCGCGGACCGACCGCGTCCAGCCCGGCGCGGGCCTCGTCCACGCTGGTCAGCCAGCCCGCCGCGACCAGGCCGAAGGTCACGGGGACGGCCTGCTGGAGCAGCGTCCGGCCGATCATGATCGAGGTCCGGTGCGCGGCGGCCAGCCCGGCCAGGGCGCCGGCCGCCCGGGCCAGGTCGGCCTGGATGACGTCGATGGCCCGCTTGGCCAGCAGCATCGCGGCGGTGTCCACGATGTCCTGGCTGGTGGCCCCGCGATGGACGGCGCTGACCGCGGTCTGGGGCACCTGCCGGGCCAGCGCGCGGGCCAGCCCGGGCACGGGGTTCCCGGTCAGCGCGGCGAGTCTGCCCAGTTCGTTCGGATTGAAATTGTTCGTCCTGGCCGCGGCGGTGACTGCCTCTCCCGCCCCGGCCGGTGCCAGCCCGGCCCGCTCGAGGGCCCGGGCCAGCCCGGCCTCGGCGTCCAGCATGGCCTGCAGCCACGCGGTGTCGCCCGCCTCGACGCCACCCCTGGCGAAAACCCCGCCGAACAGCCCCCGCGCGTTCGGCTCCTCATGGTCAGGCATCCGAGATCCGTCCTCTCCCGTATCCGGGTCACCACCCTAGACTCTTAGCCTCGTGCGTATAGCTACCTCCGCTTTGGCCGTCTAGCCTGATGATCTATCGTCGGATCATGACCGAGCATGTTTCGGGCGATGACGCCCGGCTTCCGCAGCGCAGGCACCTTGTTACCGAGATCCCCGGACCCGTCTCGCGTGAGCTACTGGCCCGGCGTGAACGCGCGGTGGCCCGCGGGGTCAGCCACGTCCTGCCGGTGTTCGTCACCGACGCGGGCGGCGGCGTGATCGTGGACGCCGACGGCAATTCCCTGATCGACTTCGGGTCCGGGATCGCCGTGGTCTCCGTGGGCAACGCGGCCCCCCGGGTGTCGGCGCGCGTGGCGGAGCAGGCGGCGAGGTTCACCCATACCTGCTTCATGGTGACGCCGTACGAGGGCTACGTCGAGGTCTGCGAGGAACTGGCCAGGCGGACGCCGGGCACGCACGACAAGCGCTCGGCGCTGTTCAACTCCGGCGCGGAGGCCGTGGAGAACGCGGTGAAGATCGCCCGGCACGCCACCGGGCGGCAGGCCGTCGTGGCGTTCGACCACGCCTACCACGGGCGCACCAACCTCACCATGGCGCTGACCGCGAAGAACATGCCGTACAAGGACAAGTTCGGCCCGTTCGCCGGCGAGATCTACCGGATGCCGATGGCCTACCCGCTGCGCTGGCCGGGCGGCCGCGACGCGTGCGCGGCCGAGGCACTGGCCATGGTCAAGAGCCTCATCCACACCCAGGTCGGCGAGGACAACACGGCCGCCCTGATCATCGAGCCGATCCAGGGCGAAGGCGGGTTCGTGGTGCCGCCTGACGGGTTCCTGCCCGGGCTGGCCGAGTTCTGCCGCGAGCACGGGATCATCTTCATCGCGGACGAGATCCAGACCGGTTTCTGCCGCACCGGCGACTGGTTCGCCTGCGAGCACGAGGGCGTGGTGCCGGACATGGTCACCACGGCCAAAGGCATCGCGGGCGGGCTCCCGCTGGCCGCGGTGACCGGGCGTACCGAGATCATGGACTCGGTGCACGCGGGCGGCCTGGGCGGTACCTACGGCGGCAACCCGGTGGCCTGCGCCGCGGCGCTCGGCGCGATCGAGACCATGGCGGCCGAGGACCTCGCTGGGCGGGCGCGCCGGATCGGCGACATCATGTTCCCGCGGCTGTACGGCCTGGCGGAGAAGTACCCGGTCATCGCCGACGTGCGGGGCCGCGGCGCGATGCTGGCGATCGAGCTGACCAAGCCGGGCACGCTCGACCCCGACCCGGCCACCACGACGGCCGTCGCCAAGGCCTGCCACCAGGCCGGCCTGGTCACGCTGACCTGCGGGACGTTCGGCAACGTGATCCGGTTCCTGCCGCCGCTGGTGATCGGCGAGGACCTGCTCGACGAGGGGCTGTCCATCCTCGAGGACGCCTTCGCCGCGGTCTGATCCCGGATAACCGCCGATGGCCCACCGAGCGGCACCTGACGCACAGCAGCGGGACCTGACCCGGCTGGTCATGGCGGCGCAGCCGACGCCGTTCTGGCTGGACCGGCCGGACGCGCCGGCCGCGCGCGAGCCGCTGCGCGGCGACGCGGCCTGCGACCTAGCGGTGATCGGCGGCGGATTCAGCGGGCTGTGGACCGCCCTGCTGGCCAAGGAGGCCAACCCGGGGCGGTCCGTCGTGCTCATCGAGGGCAACCGGATCGGCTGGGCGGCGAGCGGGCGCAACGGCGGCTTCTGCGAGGCCAGCCTGACCCACGGCGCGGACAACGGACGGGAGCGGTTCCCGGCCGAGTTCGGCACGCTGCAGCGGCTGGGCGCGGAGAACCTCGACGCGATCGAAGTCGCGATCGGCAGGTACGGCATCGACTGCGACTTCGAGCGGGCCGGCTCGATCACCGTCGCCACCGAGGAGTACCAGGTCGCTTCGCTGCGCGAGGCCGCCGCGGCCGCCGAGTCCGGCGGGGCCGACGGGGCCACGTTCCTGGACGCCGAGGCGGTCCGGGCCGAGGTGAACTCCCCCACCTACCTGGCGGGCCTGTGGGACAAGAAGGGCTCGGCCGGCGTGCAGCCGGCCAAGCTCGCCTGGGGCCTGGCCGACGCGTGCGAGCGGATCGGCGTGCGGATCGCGGAGCGGACCCCGGCCACCGGCCTGGCCAGCGACGAGGACGGCGTGACCGTACGCACTCGCCGCGGCGTGCTGCGGGCCAGGCGGGTGGCGCTCGGAACCAGCGCATTCCCCCCGCTGGTCAGGCGGCTGCGGCCGTACATCGTGCCGGTCTACGACTACGTGCTGGTGACCGAGCCGCTCAGCCCGGCGCAGCTCGCCGCGGTCGGCTGGCAGAACCGGCAGGGCGTCGGCGACGCGGGTAACCAGTTCCACTATTACCGGCTGACGTCCGACAACCGGATCCTGTGGGGCGGCTACGACGCCATCTACCACTTCGGCGGCGATGTCCGCCGGGCCTACGATCAGCGCCCGGCTACCTTCGCCAAGCTCGCCGGGCACTTCTTCACCACGTTCCCCCAGCTGGAAGGCATTGGGTTCAGCCACCGGTGGGGCGGGGCGATCGACACCTGCAGCCGGTTCTGCGCGTTCTTCGGCACCGCGCACCGCGGCCGGGTCGCCTACGCGCTGGGCTACACCGGGCTCGGGGTGGCCGCGACCAGGTTCGGCGCCCGGGTGATGCTCGACCTGCTGAGCGGCGAGCGGACCGAGCTGACCCAGCTGCGGATGGTCCGCAGCAAGCCGGTCCCCTTCCCGCCCGAGCCGCTCGCTTACCTGGGCGTGCAGGCTACCCGCTGGTCCCTGGCCCGGGCGGACCGCCAGTCCGGCCACAGGAATCTGTGGCTCAGGGCGCTGGACGCGGCGGGCATGGGTTACGACTCCTGAGGCGCGCCGCTACGGGGTCGATGGGGTGCCGAACACCCCGAACGGGCTCGGCGCGCTGAAGTCGACCCGCAGCACGGCCTGCCCGTCCGGCTGCACCACCATCGTCATCGAGGCGGGGCGGTACTTGTTACCCGCCCGGCCGAGGTAGGCCCGCACCGACCTCACGTACGCGGCGGGGGCCTGGTGAGCCGACGGCACGTTCTCGGCCAGGTCGACGAAGCGCAGCGGGAGGTCGGCGCTCGACCCGGGGCCGTCGTTGCCGAACTGTACGATGCTGATCGGCTGCTGCCCGGCCAGGTCGGCCAGCGCGAGCAGAACCCGCGAGTCGACCTGGCCAGCGGCGAGCTGCAACCCGGCCAGCGGCGGGACGAGGATCTGCGAGTCGTTCAGCAGCGCGGCTCCGGCGGTCTTCCTGGCGGCCAGGTCGAGCCTCTGCGAGGCGCGGTACGCGGCTGCTCCGTGCGGGGCGACCACCCGGATGCTGATGCGGGCCGGGCCGGAGCCGAAGGACGCAAGGACGTCGGGCGCCCAGGCGGTGGCGAGGCTGCTGCCGAACAGGCCGAGCACCGCGGGCGTATCGACCACCACCGCCGCGGCGCGGAACGGATCGCCCGACGCCGGCCCGAGCACGAGCAGTTCGCGCGCGGGGAATCCGCGTGCCGTGAGCGCCGCGCACATCACCTGGTCACAGGCGACCGTGGCGTCCCGGCTCACGTGCTGGGCGACCCAGGCGGCCGTCGCGGCCCGGGCCGCCGTTGCCTCGTGCAGCTGGGCGGCGGTGGGCGGCCGGGCGGCCGGGCGGCCAAAGTGCCGGACCGCCGCGACGGCCAGCACCCCCGCGACGAGCCCGACAAGCACGGCGAGTGTAAGCGAGGTGGCCAGGCGGCCTCCGGCGCGACGGGGGCTTGGCTTCTTCGCCGCACCTGGCGGCGGCGACACCGGCCGACCTGCCTGGGCCGGGGCGGTGGCCTGCTTCGAATTGGCCGGCCTGGCCTCCGCGAGCTTGCTCTGGGTGACAGGGTGCGGACCGACCCATTGAGTGAGTTCGTAGTCTTCTTCTGTGAAGACACCTGACCTGGCCCTGGCGGCAGGCTCGGGCTTGGCGGCGCGCCCGGCCTTGTCATCGGGGCGGGGCTTGGCGGTCCGCTCAGGTTTGGCGCTGCGTTCCGGCTTGCTGGTGCGACCAGTCCTGACATCAGACTCAGGCCCGGCGGCTTGCTTACGCTTCCCGTTGATCCCCTCGGGGAGCTGGACTGTAACGTCGCTGTCCGCTGCCGGAGTGGTCGTGCGGCGCTGCGACCCGGTCGTATGCTCCTGCTTCTGGACAGCCGCCCCGGAACGCTCGGCTGCGACGGCGGCTTGCATGCGTTGCCGCAGCTCATCCGGCAGTGCAGACGGCGACGGCACCGATGCGGGCGGCGCGGCTCGGGTCGCACCTCGCACTCGTTGTGGCAGCTCCTTGCCACGCTCTTCGTCTGCCATCAGGCCAACCCCCTGAGCGGTACACAGATAGGGCGATGCGGACCGCACGGTATAGCGGAGCACATGATCGGCAGGTATTCAAGCGGCATAGCGAATTGTTGTAGGAAGTACGCGTATTCGCCCGGAAACCCAGCGTGGTTTGCTCCGCGCCGCCGTGCGGCAGCATGGTACTTCTGCCAGAAAATTTCCCGAATACACCCCCTGAGGGCAAACCGCAGGTTACGGTCTGATCTGCGGTGTCGATATTCGTACAGCAGCGTTGCGTTAGGTGACACCTTCACCACAGTAGGTCAGTTACTAGGGGGGCTGATTTAGCGCCCCTGTATGCCCTGATAGCAGGCGGATGCCATCTATGGACCACAGGCCGGCGACGCGGCACTCGGCGGAAACCTATGCGCCGGCCACGGCGCCCGCCGGCAATACGGCTGCTTCGCATCGGTCACCACGGATAGTGCGGACGCGTGTCCCCCGCTATTGGCCGCTAGTGGTCATACTCGTCCTTCAGATGATCATTTCGCTCAGGCTCGTGGGTGCGAACACCGCGTTCCAGGACGAAGCGCTGTACCTGTGGGCGGGCCATCTGGAATGGGCGCGCGTGCTGCACGGCACCCCGATACCGCCGTTTCCTTCGTTCTTCTCCGGCGCTCCGGTCATCTACCCGCCGGTCGCCGCGCTGGCCGACAGCATCGGCGGCCTAGCCGGAGCCCGAGTCCTATCGCTTGCGTTCATGCTGGGGGCCACCACCCTGCTGTGGGCCACTGCTGACCGGCTGTTCGGGCGGCGGGCCGCGTTCTTCGCGGCCGCCCTGTTCGCCGTCCTCGGCCCGTCGCTGCAGCTGGGGGCGTTCGCCACCTACGACGCCATGGCGCTGTTCCTGCTCGCGCTGGCCTCGTGGCTGGTGGTACGGGCGGGCGACCGTCACGACGCGACCGTCTGGATGATAGCGGCGGGCACCGCGCTGGCGCTGGCCAACGCGACCGCGTATTCATCGGCGATATTCGACCCGGTCGTCCTGCTGCTCGCCCTGGTCACCGCCTTCCCGAGGCCGGGTGGCAAGCTGGCCGCGGCCCGGCCGGTCACTCTGCTGGCGATCGTGGCGGTGATCCTCACCCCGGGGCTGCTGCTCGGCGGGAGCCGCTACTGGCACGGGATCAGCGTGACCACGCTGCAGCGGACGCCTGGCACCGACTCCGCGCTCACCGTCATCACCCATTTCTGGTCCTGGACCGGAATCATCGTGGTCGCCGCCGTCTGTGGCGCGGTCGTCGGCTGGTTCAGCCCGTCCGGACGCACCCGGGCCTGGCTGCTGACCCTGCTGGCCGCCGCCGCGCTGCTCGTGCCGGCCGAACAGGCCAGCCTGCACACCACGGCCTCGCTGAACAAACACGGAGCCATGGGCGCCTGGTTCGCCGCCATCGCCGCGGGCTACGCGGTCGACAGGCTCATCGCGACGGCGCCGGCCGGGACCATGCGCCTCGTCACCGGCGGGGCCTGCGTGGTCGCACTGTGCTTTCCCGTCACGCTCGGGGCCAGCCAGTCATGGATGTTCGCGACCAGCTGGCCGAACTCCTCCGCCTTTATCGCGATATTCCGCCCGGTGGCGGATAACGGCACTGGCCGCATGCTGGTCGAGGACCCGTCGATCGCGGAATACTACCTGGCGTCGGGGAGCCAATGGGAGCGATGGTCGAGCACGCGGAATATCGTCTCACGATCGGGAAACCCCACCGGCGGACCGAGCACGAAAGCCGGGATCGTCGGGGCAGGCAACGCGGGCACATTTGCCATGTATATCCAGGAGGGCTACTTCTCGGTCATCGCGCTGAACTTCGCCGACACGACCGCTCTGGATGAGAGCATCGCCGCGGACATTCACCGGAACCGGCACTACCACGCTGTCCAGGTCGTGCCCTACGGCGCCGGCCCGGTTGGTCCCGAACCCGGCAAGTACGTGATCTGGCAATACGAGCCGCGGGGATGAGCGACCAGAGGGCCGCCAGCACGGAAACCATCGCCAAGCCGACTGCCGCTGCTGGCCGGCAGCGCGGCCTGGTGCCCCCGCATCCTCCGAGCGACGACGAGAAATACCTGTATATCGAGCGGAACCTGCTCTACCTGACGACCGTGATCTTCATTGGCTCGTGCTGCCTCATCTACAGCCAGATCAGGTTCGAGATCCATGACCTCGTACTGGTGCCGTTCCTGCTCTTTACCGCCGTCTACATCGTCTACCAGGCCATCAGCCTGCCGGTGAATTTCGCGGGCCGGGGATTCGATCTGGCCGCCCACCAGGCCCGCATCCAGGCGTGGCGTCCGGTGTCCTATCCGGAGGTGGACATCTACCTGCCCATCTGCGGCGAACCGATGGAATTGCTCCGCAATACGTGGACCGCCGTAGGCGGGATGATAGAGGAGTACCCGGGCGAGGCGCGGGTGTACGTCCTGGACGACGGGCCGTCGGAGGAGGCCTGCGTGACGGCCGGGTCGTTCGGCTTCGGCTATATCCGCCGGCCCGACTGGCCGGCGGGCAAGAAGGCCGGCAACCTGCGGTACGCCTTCTCCCAGACCAGCGCGGAGTACCTGGTCATCTTCGACGCCGACTTCGCGCCGCGGCGCGACTTCCTGGCCGAGACGCTGCCCTACATGGACGGTGACCGGATCGCGATCGTGCAGACGCCCCAGTACTTCAGGACCAGCCCGGACCAGACGTGGATCGAGCGGGCCGCCGGGCCGATCCAGGAGGTGTTCTACCGGGCGGTCCAGGTGTCCCGGCAGCGGCTGGACGCCGCCGTCTGCTGCGGCACCTCCGCGGTCTACCGGCGGGCCGCGCTCGAGCCGCAGGGCGGCCCGACGCTCATCCCCTACGCCGAGGACGTGCACACCGGGCTCGACGTGCGGCGGGCCGGCTGGTCCATGGTCTACGTGCCGATCCTGCTCTCGACCGGGATCTGCCCCGACAACCTCGACGCGTTCGTACGCCAGCAGTACCGCTGGTGCTCCGGGAACGTGGGCATCGTGTTCTCGTGGCGGCTGTGGTCGGTACAGATGCCGGTCCGGGCCCGGCTCGCCTACGTTTCCGGGTTCTTCTATTACGCCTACACCGCCCTGGTGACGTTCTTCGGCCCGGTGATACCGATCGTCATGCTGGCCTTCCTGCCAGGCCATATCAGGCTGCGTAACTTCGTGGTCCTGCTGCCGGCGATGTTCACCGGATTTGTGCTCTACCCCTTGTGGCACCGGTCCAGGTTCGGGCTGGGGATCTGGCCGCTAGGCATCGCCCGGGGCTGGGCGCACGTATTCGCCATCTGGGACGGCGCCTGGGGCAAGTCGATGAGCTGGCATCCGACCCGCACACCAGGGAGCTCGCTGCGGCGGTTCCGGATCGGGATCACCTGGTGGAGCGGCAGCGTGGCCGTGCTCTGGTTCGTCCTGGCCATCTGGCGAACGGCGACTCTGGGTTCCTTGCAGTTCGCGGTCCTGCTGTTCTTCGGCTTGCTCAACCTGGCCGTCGTGGGCCGCGTGATCTTCCCTGGAGGCAGGGCAGCATGAAATCCCGCATCCCATTGATCGTGGCCGTCCTGCTGGCCATGGTGGCCGTCGGCTACGCGGGCAGCCGCCTGGCTGGGTCAGTTTCTGACCCGCCTCCGGCCGCGCACGCCTCGCTCGCTCCGGCACTGGCCTCCTACCTGGGTACCTTCGAGCCCGGGGCACCGCCCGGCTACGGCGCGGTCGCCAGTTTCGGGCAGATGGCGCGCAGGCAGCCGAACATCGTGGGGTACTACAGCGGCTGGACCCAGCCCTTCAACATGGCGTTCGCCAAGACGCTGCAGGCGCACGGCGTCGTCCCGTTCGTCGAGATCGATCCGACCGCTACCTCGATCAACGGGATCGCGAACGGCACCTACGATGACTACCTTCGCTCGTACGCCGACAGCGTGCGCAACTTCCGTCATGCCGTGGTCATCGGCTTCGGACACGAGATGAACGCCACCTGGTACCCATGGGGTTACACGCATGTACCGGCGGCGACGTTCGTGGGTGCCTGGCGGCACATCGTGACGCTGTTCCGCAAGGAGGGCGCGGAAAACGTCACCTGGCTGTGGACGCTCGAGGCGGATCAGCCCGGTACCGGGCCGATCGCCTCGTGGTGGCCGGGTGCGAGCTACGTCACGTGGGTCGGCATCGACGGCTACTACTACCGCCCGACCGACTCCTTCGCCAGCGTCTTCGGCACCACGATCACCCAGGTACGGACGTTCACCGGCAAGCCGGTGCTGCTATCCGAGACCGCGGTCGGGCCGACCGCCGGCCAGTTCGTCAAGATCCAGGATCTGTTCCACGGGATGGCCAAGTACAAGACGCTCGGGCTGGTGTGGTTCGACAAGACTCAGCACGGCAGCGTCTTCCACCAGGACTGGAGGCTGGCGGATAACGTGCAGGCCCAGATCTCCTTCCGGCTCGGCGTGCGTCAGGAGCTGGCGCCCTACCACGCGATTGGTTAGGCGCCGAACGAGTATGGCTATCGCGATTTACCGAACCGGACGGATAGCAGGAAATATCCGTGAACGGCAGGCTGGCCCGGGATATTGGCTGTACGTTTTTGTAGTTATTGTCTGGCCATGGGGTGGGTGCAATCACGGTAAGTGATTCAGCAAATGCATTGTGCGGGCGTGGGGGTATGACCGCGGTGCCCGTAGTTGACGCTGCGCGGCCAGAAGACGCACCCGAACCCGGTATCACGCGCATGCCTGCCCGACCGGACCCGGTGGCCCGCTGGATCGGGCGGTCCAGCCCTGGCCGCCTGGTCGCCGCGCGCTGGCCGCTGATCGCAGTCCTAGCCGTGCAGGCCGTCCTGTCGCTCCGGATGATCTGGTCCAACGCGGCGTTCCAGGACGAGGGCCTGTACCTTCGGGCCGGGCACCTGGAGTGGGCTCGGTGGCTGCACCAGGCGCCGATCCCGGACTTTCCGTCCTACTTCTCCGGAGCGCCGGTTATCTATCCCCCGCTGGGGGCGATGGCCGACAGCCTCGGCGGCCTGGCGGCCGCGCGGGTGTTGTCGCTGGGCTTCATGCTCGGGGTCACCAGCCTGCTCTGGGCCACGGCGGGCCGGCTGTATGGGCGGCGGGCGGCGCTGCTGGCGGCCGGGCTGTTCGCCACCCTGGCCGGAACCCAGTTCCTGGGCGCGTTCGCGACCTATGACGCGATGGCGCTGTTCCTGCTGGCCCTGGCGGCGTGGCTCGGAGTCCGGGCCGCGGACCGTCCATTCCGGACGCGGGCGGCTCTGCTGGTCGCGGCGGGGATCATCCTGGCGGCGGCCAACGCTACCAAGTACGCCACTGCTCTTTTCACCCCCGTGGTATTCGTCCTAGTATCCCTGGCGGTATGGCGAGGGCGCGAAGGTTACTCCTGGCTGGCCGCGCTGGTCACCGTGTTCTGTTCCTGGCTCGCCTTGACTGGACTGGCCATCGCGGCCGGCGGCCGGGACTACTGGCGAGGCATCACGGCCAGCACCTTGGCCAGGCCGCAGGCAGATGCCCCCGTGACGGCCGTCCTGCGTAGTGCGTACATCTGGACCAGTCTGATCCTCCTCCTGGCCGTGCTCGGTGCGGTGCTGGCCCTCCGGACCGAAGGGCGCGGGAAGTTCCTGCCCGCTGTCCTTACCGTGGCCGCAGTACTCGCCCCGGCTGGGCAGGCCCGCCTGCACACCACGGTCGGCCTGCAAAAGCACGTGGTCTTTGGCGCCTGGTTCGCCGCGATCGCGGCAGGGTACGCGATGGCGCGGCTGAGCCGGGTCGATCCGGGTTATGGCTGGGCCGCGGTCATGGCGCTGCCGATCGCCGCGTCTACGCTGTTCGGCTCGCTGGGTCAGGCGGCCGGGTTGTACGGGGTGTGGCCGAACGCGGCCGACGCGGTCCGCGTCCTCGGCTCAGCGGTTCGCTCCCATCCGGGCCACTACCTGGCGGAGGACTACGACGTCGAGGCTTATTACCTCCGGGGTGAAGTTCCCTGGCCGCGATGGTCGAACACGTATTACTTCCGCTACCAGGAATTGCCTTCCGGTGCACCTTCATATGCCGCCGCGCTCAGCCGCCATTACTTCGCGCTCGTGATCCTGGACTTCGGGGATACCGCGACGACCGACATGGAGATCACCGCGGACATGCGCCGGGCCGGCGGCTACCGCGTGCTGGCCCGGGCCGGCCAGTTCACCATCTGGGCGTCAGGGGGTGATCATGGCCCTCACTGAGCCCGCGGTCGCCGAGCGACGGGCGGACATCTACCTGCCCGACCCGCCTGATGACCGGGAAAAGTACAAATACTTCGGCAAACGGCGCCGCTGGGTGTTCGCGTGGCTGCTCATCGCTTCGCTGGGGGTGCTGTACGGCTACATCCATGTGGCCCAGCACGCCTGGCTTATCGCCCCGCTCATGTGGCTGCTGCTGATGGTCATGGTGCCGCCGGTGGTGATCAATTTCTGGCTGCGCATGGGGCCGCCCCGGCTGACCCTGGCTGAACACCGGGCAACTGTGGCCAGCTATCGAGAGCGGGAGCACGACGAGGCGGTGGACGTGTTCCTGCCCAGTTGCGGTGAGCCGCTAGCCGTGCTGGACAACACGCTCCGGTACGTGAGCACCGTGACGTGGACCGGGCCGAAGACGGTGTACGTACTCGATGACTCGGCCCGGGACGACGTCCGTGACTTGGCGGACAAGTACGGCTTCCAGTACATCGTGCGGCCGGACCCGGGGAAGATGAAGAAGGCCGGAAACCTGACCCATGCCCTGAGCATCAGCGCTGGGGATTACATCGCGGTCATCGACGCCGATTTCGCGGTAAGGCCGGAGTTTCTCTACGAGACCATGCCCTACTTCGCCGACCCGAAGGTCGGCATCGTACAGACCGCCCAGTACTACGACGTCAGCAATCGCTCATTCTCTTACATCCAGCGCTACGCGGGAACGCTGCAGGAGATCTTCTTCCGGTTCATTCAGCCCGCCCGCGACCGCCACGCGGCGGCCATCTGCGCGGGCACGAACCTGGTCTACCGCCGGGCGGCCGTCATGGCCGCGGGCGGCTTCGCCTGGGTGCCCATCGGCGAGGACGTCCACTCCGGAGTGAAGCTAGCGTGGGCCGGTTACGAGACCCGCTACCTGCCCCTGTGCCTGGCCAAGGGCGTAGCGCCTCGCGACTTCCCGTCCCTGGCCAATCAGCAGGTGCGCTGGTGCCGTTCCTCGATGCTGCTGATGATCGAGAAGCACTTCCAGGAGGCACAGTTCACGTGGCAACAGCGGGCTGCTTTCTGGGCCGCCTTCCTTTACTACATGTCGTCAGCCGCGCTGCTGCTCACCGGGCCGTTTCCGACGCTGACGATGATCTGGTTCTTTCCCGGCCTTATTTACCCGCACAACTACCTGCCGATACTGCCGGCACTGGCCGCGAGCCTGTTCGCGTTCCCGGTGCTGAGCCGCGGCTGGCGGCCGACGATCTACCGAGTCTGCATCATCAACTCCTGCTGCCACATCTACGCGGTGTGGTATGCGATCCGGGGCCGGGTCGCCGAATGGGTCCCGACGGGCGCCTCGCCCGATACGGGACACGTTCCGGTGACTGTGAACCGGATCCTGTTCATCTGGATCACCGTCGTGCAGTTGTTCCTATGGTCGGGCCTGGCGTTGCGAGTACGCGAGTACGGCTGGCACGCGTACTGGGCCACGGAGATCCTCGCCGGCGTGCAGCTCTACATGCTCGCGCCCTTGCTGACGCGAAGCAAGGGCGTCTGGAATCGCTCCGAAAAAACTCTGGAGGTAGCCGCTTGAACCGCCCGGAGGAGGAAGTGTCCCTTATGCCGCTCCCGGATCCGCGGAGGAACGGCGCTAGGAAGCATGGCCGCGGGAATGGGGCAGGGAAACGCCGACGGATTGTCACGATCGGCACGGCGATCATAGCGGTGGCCGCGATCGCAATCGGAATCATCGTATTCAACGAGTCGTCGGAGCCCACCGGTCCGCTGCCCGTACATCTGCCGCCAGCATCGGAATCGTACCTAGGTGTGTATGCCAAGGGACTTCCCGACTCGTATGGACCGGTAACAGCATTTACCGATGCCACAGGAGCTAAGCCGGACATAGTAATGTACTATAGTGGGTGGTATGTCCCGTTTCCGACGGGTTTCGCCAAGACTGTGGCTAATCACGGTGCGGTACCCCTTGTCCAAATGGATCCGGACGGCATTAACATCGCCCGCATCGCGTCCGGCCGGTATGACGGCTACCTGAGCTCCTACGCGGAGGCTGTCCGCGCCTACGGTGACCCGGTCATCCTGAGCTTTGGACACGAGATGAACGGCAACTGGTCCGATTGGGGTTACCGGCACACATCTCCAGCGGCCTTTGTGGCCGCATGGCAGCATATAGTCAACATTTTCCGAGTCCTTGGTGCCAAGAACGTAACCTGGCTGTGGACCGTCAACATCATCAACGACTCGCGCAGCGGCAAGGTCGACAGCAATCTGAGGCAATGGTGGCCCGGCAGCTCTTATGTCACCTGGGTGGGGATTGACGGCTACTATCTCAAGCCCAACTGGCAGTTCGCTCCCCTGTTCGGGCCGACTATTGCCGCAGTCCACACGCTGACAAATGCCCCGATTCTCATCGCCGAGACAGGTGCGGTACCTGCAGCGGGCCAGCCAGCGAAGATCGATGATCTGTTCGCCGGCATCCGCTCCTATGGCTTGCTCGGATTCGTCTGGTTTAACTCGACGAACACCGTCGGCCAGGCCTTCGGGCTCGGCAGTCCGGCGGCTATCACGGCGTTCAAGAAGGGCGCCAGTGCCTACCACCGGCCTGGCTCATGAACAGTTCCGTAGCGAACCTCGTCACAGGCGAGGCATGACATGGGGGTAGGAGGCACAAAGGTTTTGGTCGACCCTCAACTCCCCGGACGGCACCGTCGAGCGCTGCACGAAAATCTGCACACACCGGACGGGCGTCGAAGAAAAAGGCTGACGGTATTTATCGCCGCTGCCACCATAGCTGTGATTATCACTGCAGCAGTCACGGCGTTCAGCATGCGGCATCCGGCACAAGCTGGGCATTCTGCGCCGAGCCACCATAATTCTTCGACCACTTCTGGCTCATATATAGGCCTTTACGCGCACGGGGCACCCTACTCATATGCACCGGTCAGAGAATTCACTGCGGCTACCGGAGTACGGCCCAACGTTGTGGTTTACTACAGCGGGTGGAATGAGCCTTTCCAAGTCGGCTTCGCCAAGACCGTGGCGAACGATGGCGCGCTACTGCTCGTACAGATAAATCCCACTCGTACCAGCGTCGCCGCAATTGCTGCTGGACGCTACGACGGTTACCTGAGCGCCTACGCTAAAAGTATCCGCTCCTATCATCACCCGGTAATCCTAAGCTTCGGCCATGAGATGAACGGTTTCTGGTATTCCTGGGGCTACAGGCATACATCACCGGCAGTTTTCGTAGCTGCCTGGCGCCACATCGTTAATCTGTTCAGGGCAGAGAAAACCCGGAATGTCACCTGGCTGTGGACAATAAACACCATCCACAAAAAAACTGGAGTACCCTCGCCTGGACCTTGGTGGCCAGGTAACTCATACGTAAACTGGGTTGGCATTGATGGCTACTTTACTAATTCATCCGCTGTGTTCGCCTCAGTGTTCGGGCCCACTATAGTCTATGTGAGGACCTTGACGGATCATCCAATACTTATTACCGAGACATCCGCGACGCCTGCCGCAAGTCAGCCGACAAAGATAGCCGACCTGTTTGCTGGACTTAACCTCTATAGACTGCTCGGCTTCGTATGGTTCGACTCGATCGACAAAGTCGATTGGCGCCTCACTAGTCCCGCCGCCATCGCCGCACTCCGTCGTGGCGTCGAGAGATACGAAGGGGCCGCACGATGAACGATGGACTCCGCACATCCCTGACCTGCGCCAGGGATGCCAAACCCAGAAATTCGGCGAACTCGCCATCTTCAGGAGAATCGGAAAGTACCCTTTTCATAGACAGTATCTCTATTGTCAGGATGTCGCCAGGATCGTACACAGAACACACGAGCATAGCCGGGGCCGCTATTGCATCCCAAAGTACAGGCAGGTAGGACGCATGGATCAGGAAATTACTATCCCAGTCGTCGAAGCGTTCCGCCGCACCGGCCGCGGTAATGCTTTCCGTCCTTGTGACAGGAGCTGGGCGTGACGCAACCGACACACGAACCTAGTGTCCGCTGGGGTAACCATCGGAGGCCGCCGAAAACCGGAAGACGCTTCAGCCCTATGGTCTGCGCCGTGGCTGCCATCGGGATCGCAATCGTCATAGCTGCTGCAATCCTTGTCCCTATCGCGCTCCATCGTTCGCTTGCGCGGTCATTTCAGCCCAAGCAGTCGGTACCTTATCTCGGCGTATTCGAACCCGACGCACCCGGCTCGTACGCTGGCATAAACCAGTTTGCGCAGGCCATAGGCAGGCAACCCAATGTGGTGCCATATTACAGTCACTGGTTCCAGCCGTTCAATAGCAACTTCGCTAGCACCGCAGCGAAGCATGGAGCGGTAACACTCGTACAGATCGCTCCGCGAAATATACCACTGTCGAGTATCGTCAGCGGACAGTACGACGCATACCTCCGGTCCTATGCGGACGCAGTGAAGGCATTCGGCAGCCGAGTGGTGCTATCTTTCGGGCATGAGATGAACGGCAGTTGGTACTCTTGGGGTTACAAGCATACGAGCCCTGCGATATTTGTTGCCGCATGGCGGCATATTGTGACTATCTTCCGAGGGCAGGGGGCGAGCAACGTTACCTGGATGTGGACTGTCAACATTATCGGCGCACAAGCAAACCGCATTCCAGAGCCCTCTCCCTGGTGGCCCGGTAACTCTTACGTGAACTGGGTAGGCATTGACGGCTACTATTGGAGTTCATCCCTGGGATTCGCGTCGCTATTCGGGCCGACCATCGCTGACGTGCGCCGACTGACATCTGACCCGATACTCATCGCTGAGACAGGTGCCGAGCCTTCTGCGGGCCAGCCCGCGAAGATCGCTGATCTGTTTGCTGGCGTAAGTACCTTCGGATTGCTGGGATTCGTATACTTCAATGACGACGTATTCAGTGCCGCCATCCCCGACGAAGCGCTTAATTGGCGGCTTGGAAGCCCTGCCGCCCTCGCCGCATTCCGCAGCGAGGTCAAGGCGTTCATGAAACCTTCCGGCAAATCTAGCGCTACCACAGCTGAGGACTCATGACGACAAGATCTATACGGCTCGCAAAGGTGGTCCGCGTGACCGCACATCATCGGCGCATGACTTGTGCGAGGGAGGCCTGAGTGAGTGAAAACCGAAGCGATACCGAAGTTAGCGAGGTATTCGTGAACTCAATTACTATTGTGATCTGTGCGTACACCGAGGATCGCTGGGCGACGCTGCGATACGCAATCGATGTGGCGCTGAAACAGACTAGATTCGATGACGACATACTTGTCATCGTGGATCACAATGAGTCGCTTTTGGCCAAGTGCCGCGAGGTGATGAGCGACTGTGCCGTCATCCCCAATCGCTACCGGCGCGGGCTATCGGGCTCGCGGAACACTGCGCTCGAGGAGGCGCACGGGTCGATCATAGTCTTTCTGGATGACGATGCCACTCCGCTCGATGGCTGGCTCGACATACTTCGAGCGTCATATGATGACAAGTGTGTCTACGGTGTCGGCGGCCTAGTCAGGCCGTGCTGGCACCGCGGCAAGCCTGACTGGTTCCCAGAAGAATTTCTGTGGGTAGTAGGATGCAGTTACCGCGGGCTACCCACAACTGCACAGCCGGTTCGGAACCTTATTGGCGCCAACATGTCTTTCCGGAAGGCCGCCTTCGACAGCGTGGGTGAATTTTCGGAGTCAATAGGTCGCGTTGCCAACCGCCCTCTTGGCTGCGAGGAGACCGAATTCTCTATTCGGCTGACACAGGCTTATCCGGACGCGATCCTCCTATTCAATCCGTCAGCACAAGTGGACCACCAGGTGCCGGAGCAGCGTGGGTCAATCCGCTATTTCGCAAGGCGTTGCTGGGCTGAGGGCCACTCGAAGGCCGAGGTTTCACGGCGAGTCGGCCAGTCAAGCGCATTGAGTACCGAGCGCTACTACGCCTCACGAGTGCTACCGCAAGGAATTTGGCAAGGCCTTCGAGACACTGTTACCGGCGATCTATGGGGTGCCGCACGTTCGGCGATGATTGCGATGGGGTTTGCCGTCACCGCGACTGGCTATTGCATGAGCAGCCTTCGTCGGCCTCGGCATAATAACAGGAAGGCAGTATGAGGACGCCCAAGCTATGATGGAGGCGATCGGATAGATGCAGCGTATTCGTGTTCTAGTTGTTTCAGCGCGTTTCTTGCCCGAGTTGGGCGGAATCGAGACTCACGTCCACGAGACAACTCGTCGAATGGCCAAGTATGGTTTTCTGGATCTTACGGTACTGACGACTGACCGTTCCGGCGCCCTTCCAATCAGAGAATATTTTGACCAGTTTTCTGTCGTGCGTTGCCGCTCCTATCCACGGCACCGTGACTATTACTTTGCGCCCGACCTCCAAAAATTGATGCTTAGCGGTAATTATGATCTCATTCACTGCCAAGGAATACACACTGCCGTGCCTATCCTCGCAATGCTTGCCGCGAGAAGGGGGAGGATACCATATGTGGTTACCCTGCACACGGGCGGGCACTCCGCTACCCTCCGCCATAAACTCCGGAATGCTCAATGGTACGCTCTAGGTCCGCTGCTTCGACACGCAGCGATCGTGATAGCGGTCAGCCGCTTCGAGCAGCAGCTGTTCGAGAAGACGTGCCGTCTTGACGCATCACGCTTCAGGATCGTCCGGAATGGAGGTGATCTGCCGTCTACCGCTGGGCAAGCAACAGAAATCCCAGGCCGAATAGTTTCGAGTGGCCGACTTGAGCGGTACAAGGGCCACCACCGCGTTATCGAAGCTCTGCCTATCGTCCAGCGATCGGTCCCCCATGCTACGTTGCATATCCTCGGGTCAGGACCGTACGAGGGCAAGTTGCGAAAGCTTACAGCCAATTTGGGACTGGAGAAGTCCGTGACGATCGAACATATCGCACCAGGCGACCGTGAACGAATGGCTATGTCGCTGGGCGCGACCGCGGTGTTCGCCGCGATGTCAGAGTACGAGGCCAACCCGGTTGCAGTCATGGAGGCGCTGACACTTGGCATTCCGACAGTCGGCTTGGACACCGCCGGTATAGGTGATCTTGTCGAAGACGGATTTGTCATAGGGGTTCCGAAGGACGCCTCGCCGACAACCATCGCTCATGCTCTGATAACGGCGCTGAATTATCGCCGTGTCAGAGATCCGGCCCCGCCACCAGCCACCTGGGATTCTGCCGCAACCGATCTAGCGCGCATCTATAAGGATGTCATCGGGGGTCCCCGAGAACTCGTCCACCCATACGATCTGTAATGCATACCCAGCAGGCGCCACAATGGGTCCTCCCCGGCATGAGGAGACCGGCAACGGCATGTGCCCCGCTTGCCGATTTCCTCGCGCGGCCATGGCATGACGCTGACAGCGCCAGGCGACAGGTGCGTGGCACGTCTTATCGACGAATCCGCGCCCCTGGAGGTATGAGTCAGGCAGGATTGGAGCCCACGTCAGATCGACGCCGCCCGCTGCAGTCGTCGCTTATCCTATGCCCACCTGGGGTCAGAGAGGTGTGCAGCCGTGCTCTTGAAAGCTGACGCTGGCCCCGCAGGCGTGACGACGCATGGATCCGGGCGGCTGGCTCAACGCGTCCTTTCCACGGCTAGACGCCAGTGGTCAGATCCTCTCTCGCGTGGCGGTCTGGCACTGCTGGTCAACACGGGGCTGACCGGTGTCCTTGGCTTTGTGTATTGGATCATAGCCGCTCGCCTGTTTTCAACGTACACAGTAGGAGCCACTGGCGCCCTAATCTCAGCGACCACGCTTTTCGCCAGCATCGGACAGCTCAATCTATCCAATATGCTGATGCGATTCCTCCCGAATGCGGGAGGGAAAAGCCGGAGGCTCGTACTGTCAACTTATGCCTATGCCGCAATCACGCCTGCATCCCTTGCGTTGATGTCGCTGATAGCGATAAGACTATTCGCAGCCCCGAATTCTCGATTGCGTCTCGACACGGTCGAGTCAGCGGCTCTCGTACTAGCCGCCGCGGCCACGGCGATCTTCGCGATAGAGGACAGCGTTTTGGTAGGGCTGCGGCGAGCAGTTTGGGTTCCCGTGGAGAACGGAGCTTTCGGTATAGCAAAGATCTTCGTACTTTTCGCGGTAGCTCCCGTCGGCACAGCATTCGCGCTCTACAGCGCATGGATGATACCTTTGACTCTTACAATCCCGGTTATCTCTATTGTAATTTTTGGTAGGTTTCTCCCGCCAGCATTTAAAACACGGCGCAGAGCCCGGCTTGGTCGAGCGACCCGCTCCAGCATCGTCCGCTTCACAGTAGGCGACGCTACAGGAAACCTGTTCACGCAGATATGGACGTATCTTCTGCCAGTCCTCATTGCCGCGTCATTGGGGGCGTCGATAAATGCCTTGTTCTTTACCTCCTTTCTATTTTCCACCGCTATCGACCAAGTTGCCTCTAGCTATGCTTCGCCATTGGTAGTGGAAGGAGCTCATTCCCCCGAAGAGATAGCGGCACTTATAGGCGCAGCCTTGAGGCATATCTTCGCGATCATCCTTCCGGCGGTTGCCGTACTTATTATCATGTGCCCTTGGCTGCTTCGCGCATTTGGGGCCAAATACGTTAACGCTGTTCCCTTGATGTGTCTGCTGCTAACTGCGTGCATTCCCAAAGCAGTGGCAACCGTATATTATGCGTACTGCCGCATCTGTCGCACCACCCACAGATCAGCGATGGTCCAGGCATATGTGTGTATAGCGACGCTATCAGCCACTATGCTGTTGGGCCGTTGCATGGGGCTGATCGGTGTCGGACTTGCCATCGTCAGCGTTCAGTCATCGGTAGGAGCGATTTCCTGGTTGGCATTGAGAAGAGGGCTCCGCGAGTCGCAGCATCGCGGTGACAGGCGAGGCAGACACAGACGCCCGCGTAACAGGGGGGCTACGAGCCGCATCGGGATTTCCGCTACCAAGGATGAAGGATACTTGACGCCGTTGTGCAGTACGCGCAGCACCGCGGCCGGAGCTACGATGGACGCCGGGAAGGCAGTCTTCAGGACGCGTCTGGGTGAGGAATCGGCTTTCGGCCGGATTGACCAGTCTCACAACGACATCTTCCTTCCTACCAGGCGCCGCCCATGACAAGGCAGGTATATCGACTGGGTACCGGGATCCCTAGCTACGGTGAGAAGCCGATAGAGGATGGGAATCCTCAGTACGGCCTCGGACAACCTGCTGACCTGCCTGGGCGGCAATCCCCGCCTTGGCTCCGCGGCTCTCCTGGAGAGACCCGCCCCCTGACCGCATCTAACGAAGCGGCGCAACCTATCGGTGTACTGGACGCCGCCGGACAGCAGGCGGTGACACCCACCCGCTTGCGTGCAGGCTGGGCCGGACCGGTGCTCCTTGTAGTGGCCCTCGGCGTACTGGGCCAGGCATGGCTCGGCTACCGGGCGCGTATCACGGGCTCTTTCTCCACTAATCTGTGGTATCTCACGCTCTGCCTGATCTTTATTCCGTCCGCCGCCCTCGTCACGTCGCGGCGCATCAATGATCGGGTCAGGGTTTGGTTTACCCTCTATATGTCATTGGCCCTACTCGCGACCCGGTTCGTGCTATATCCGACGCAATTCGTGTACCATGACGAACTGATCAACTACCGGGTTCTGCTCTCCATAGCCAACAGCGGTCATCTCTTCACGCGAAACTCGTTGCTCCCAGCCGCCGCGGACTATCCTGGCATGGAGATAGCAACGATAACAATCCACCAGCTGACCGGACTCTCTCTCCATTCGTCCGGTATAATAGTTCTGCTCACCGTGCGAGTTATCATGACGCTCGCACTGATACGTATTATTCAGCGCATCAGCAAGAAGCTGACAGTCGGATGCCTGGCCGCCCTGATATATGCGACAAATCCTCAGTATCTGTTGTTCAACTCAACGTTCGCCTACCAGTCTGTCGCGCTTCCATTGTCTTTCTTTGGAGTATACGTATTTGTCATGCGGTCTAGGTCGCGGCAGCTGATTGCAATTGCGCCCGCAGCGGCTGTGGTCGCCGCAGTGGCGGTCACGCATCACCTTACATCTATTGCAGTAGTGGTCGTTCTCTGGGCTTGGTACCTATTCACGCTAATTACCAAGCGGCATGTCAGCCAACTCCTTCTGTTCGCCGCTGCCAGCACCCTTTTGGTTGCGACAAGGCTGTGGCTAGTCCGTTCTGATGTAATTCCCTATATCAGTGGGATCACGCGTAACAGTATAGCGACTATTATAGCTTTTCTCAGCGGCAAGTCTAATCATAAATTCTTTACCGATCCTACAGGCGCGCATGCCCCCGCTTGGCAAGTCGCGCTATCGATAGCCTCGGTACTGATCATAACGTCAACTCTTGTTCCCTCACTCTGGTTGGCCATAACCAAGCGCCGGTTGCTTAGCGCCGCAGTTATGGTATTGTTTACGATAGCAGCCCTTTACCCGATCATTCCGGTCGGTCATCTTACCGGGGCAGTTTCTGAGATAGCAGACCGCTCCTCTGGTTTCGTCTTTGCTGGGCTTGGCTATGTGATCGCTGCTTGGTGGTTCCGCGACTTTCCATTCCACAGACACGGGAAGCGAGGCAGCTTCACTCCCAGGCGGCATACCTGGCTGCTCATACCAGGCCTATCCATCTGCTTCGTTGGTGGAACGATCATAGGATCCGGCCCTGACTGGCTTCATGGGCCAGGAGCGTACCTAGTCTCCGCGGAAAACCGGTCCGTTGATCAACTGGCTCTACAGGCAGCTTCCTGGGAGGGACAGAATCTTCCTCCGAATAGTCGCGTGCTAACGGATCGCGTCAACGCTCTCCTGGCAGAAGTCTACGGAAATCAGCATGTGCTCACTTCTCTTGCGGACGGTATTAACACGAACTCATTGAGCACTTTGCTCCTAGCCCCTCCGGCGCCCGCTGACGCCGATGTCGCGTGCCAGGCGAATGTCCAATACCTTATCGCAGACAAACGCCTAACCTGGAGCTTGCCCCACGTAGGCGCTTATATTGACGCCGGAGAATATCCGAATGGAAACCGAACACTACCACCTCCTCCGAGCGCTCTTGCTAAGTTTAATAGCGTTCCGGGCGCTGAGCGGATTTTCGACAACGGCGCAACCAGGATTTATGATCTGGAGGGTCTCCCATGCGCTCGCAAGAGATAATACTTCGCGCGGTGTTGATCATCGGCCTTCTAGCAGCGATCGCATATAACATAAATGTCTGGATCGCAGCTCCTCTAGGCCTCCTGACGATTGCAGCTACCGCTGAACTGGCAATCCGTCCTTACGCCGCGAGTTCGATTGACAGGCTGCTTCTCGGCTGCGGGATTACGGTAACGGCTTTCATTTTGATCGGCATCGGTCTCAACCTGACGCCGTGGGGGCTGACTCGAATAACTTTGACTTTCGCCTGGACGATTATAAATTTTGGTGTGCTAGTCTGGCGCAGGAAGCTTGGCACTCATATCGAGAAGCCACTCGGCGGTATCATATCGTTCGGCCCTTGGGTCCTGCTGGCGAGCATGGTACTTATTGCAGCCGGAGTGCTTGCGGTAGTCGGCGTACGACAGTGGAACCGGCAACCCGTCCTAGCATTCGCCCTCACATCAACAAGCCCGGACTCCGTGGTCGTCGAGATTGACTCAACATCTCTGAGTGATAGGTACCGCATTGTAGCGGCATCAAAATCGTCAGGCGCACTCCAATATTCGAGCGCCCCTCTTACTGTGAAATCCGGAGGGGATGGGCAACGCATCTTTGAGCGCGTGCCGATCAACGTCGCTGGAGTCTGGACGATAAACCTTGAATCACTCAATGACGGTACTGTCGTACGTTGGCTAAAAGTTGACATCCACAGCCCTTGACACTGCAAATGGGTTTTGTCCAGTTCAATTTAACTCAGGTCGTTCACGAGCCCCCGTGAGACGCCTCGGCGAGAGCGTGCGCCCTTGGCGTTGTGCCGTCGTGCGTGACGGCATATGAGCTTTGTCGGCGCTTGAGGAATGCTACGCCGTCGGGTGGCTTGTTCGTGCTCCGCACCCATAAAATTTGAAAACTCCGTTTTGGGCGGTATGCCGTGGTACGCTCTATTGCTGGGCGAGGCCCATCATTGAGGTTGGCCGCTGCTCGTCGGCTTCTGGATGATGCCTTGTTCCTGTACGTGATCTTCCATTCTAGTGTGTGAGTGATGTAGGTAGCGGCCTCGGCAGAGGAACTCGCTCCACATCAGAGGGAATGCAAGCATTGGTGGGACAAGGCAGTGGCGAAATTCCATACCGCGGGTCGCGCGAGGCGCGATGACGAACCCCTTGTGGTGAGGCGCGGTCGGGCAGTCTTGAAACGTATGGCGAGGACAGCAGTGCCGGCCCCGGTCGACGAACGCCGTGTGCTAGTCGTCGTGGGATGCCAGCGCTCCGGGACGACGATGCTTCAGCAGAGTCTACTTGATCGCTCATGGCGAGTCGTTATATTGGAAGAGCATGATCGTCGACTAGTCCGGACAGACGATCCTGATCGGATTCTGTGGAAGCCTCTTCAGGAGATTTCACATCGAATGATGCAATTGCCATTCGAGCTTGTCGTGGTAAAACCGCTTGTGGAATCTCACCGCACGATTGAGATTTTGAATTCTATTTCTAAGGCGAAAGCCATTTGGATGCTGCGACATTACCTTGCGGTTGCTAAATCCGACGTAGCCAGATTCGGTCCCGAAAACGGCATTCGCAACCTTTCTAGGTTGGTCGCCGGAGATATTTCTGATTGGCGCGCGAATTGTAGCGCAGAGGTACGGGAACAAGTCTCGGTCCTTATAAAAGCCGACCTTTCTCCGCTGGACGCCGCGGCGGTTTTCTGGTGGGCACGAAATCAGCTCTATTTTGATCAGCACCTGCGGGAGGACGATCGAGTCCGAATATTGCGATACGAATCGCTGATCGAGGCGCCATCGGAATGCCTTCGCGGCGTTAGTGATTTTCTTGGACTGTCTTTGCCGTCACGGTCAATGGTGAATGCGATACGTCAGCCTATGAGATCGTCAGGTGGATTGCATCCTTCCGTCGAAGATCTCTGCAGTGGTTTGCTTGCCCGATTTAACGGGGTTCCTGAATTGGCGCCTTCCTGAGCCAGGAACCTCGCATCCCTTCGTTGGCATCCGCCTCGCTATACCACCACCAGGACGGTTTCACTGTCATTGCATCAGGGCGATTTCGCAGGCGCGACCTTCGCATATATGGACTCGATTTGCTCGGCGACCGCCGAGGCCGTGAACGCGAGTACTCGCTTCCGCGCGCCGGCGCCGAGCTGTGCGCGAAGGCGGTCGTCCGCCAATATCCGGCTTATCGCCCGCGCTAGCGCCTGATCATCTCCTGGCGACACTAGCAGTCCACTACGCCCATCAACGATCATGTCGATCATTCCGCCGACCGAGGTCGCGATCACTGGGCGGCCGGCCGCCATTGCCTCAAGGAGGGTAGTCGGACATGCGTCAGGACAGGTCGACGGCAGGACAGCCAAGACACAACTCTGGAATGCGGCCATGACGTGCTCGTGCGGCCACATCAGATTTACCTGAACGCCGTTCGGGAACTGCGTCGGCGTGTCCGGCATACGCTTCCCGACCAGCATCAACGGCGGACGGCGACCGTCTAGCAACTGATAAGCTTTTAGTAGCGTTTTGAGCCCTTTTTCCGTAGAGAGCTCTCCGACGAATAGCATGAACGGCTCTTCGGGGAGGGCCGGTGCGTCGACCCGCGCGCTCGCCGCCTTAACCGAAGGCAGCACTGAGGAGTCTAGGACGAAATTGGGAACAACACTGCTCGCTTGGCTGTCCGGAATGCGGCTCGCCTCTGCGACAGCGCGGCTGACGCTGACGATGTGGTCGATGGCCCGATTCTTCCAAGGGCGCATCGCTGCGGTAGCGGCCGCAGTAACTGGACCAACGACGGGACCGTAGTGAGAGACCGCACAGGACAGGCAGCGTCCAGCCGCCGGACCCTTACAAACACTGCCCGCCCGCATAAGCCGTTTCGTAGCGCAGACCTGGCTGTAATCATGGAGCGTGAGCACAAGGCCGAATGACGGTCTCGTGGCTGAGTGCCGACGCAGCGCCAGAGCGCTGTTGACGATCCAGTTATGAGCGTGAACTATATCGGGGCGTTCCCGCTGGACAATCCGGGCCAGCGCACGCACACCAAGCGGATCAGGTACCGGCAGGTGATGGGTACGGCTGGTCGAGTAGACGCCCGGAAGGTGCATGGCCAAGGTCTCAAATCTATGCACGCGCACTCCTGTGAGCAGTACTTCCTCGTCTGGTACGCCTGCCATTCGCTGGGTCGCGACAGCGACCTCATGGCCACGTTCGGCCAGGGTGTTCGCGAGGTTGAACACGTGCCGCTCCTCGCCGCCAATGTCCGGCGGGAAGAACTGGGCAAGCATGAGAATGCGCATCAATAGACCTTTGCCATTTCCGAGGTTGGCGTCAGAGCCAAATGCAAGTGCCTGCGGGTTAACAAACAGGTATTGGAACCCGCGACTAGGAAATACAAAGACCTCCAAATTCAGCAGATACGGCAACCTAACTTGAAAACTATATCAGAACTCTCATCGTGTATGGCGAAAATTCCCACATTTGTCAGGAGCAGCGACGGCATAGCCGATTTCGGGCGTGCTTCTCTGCATCGCGCCAGCGGCCAATCGTCTGACACGATGTTGGTCAAGCTCAGCGCCGCACGAAGTTGCCACGCCGCGGTCGGCGCCGCGCAGGTCACCTGCTACACCAGGGCTCGTCGTGAGATAAACCGCATGCTACGAGCCGGTGCACCAGAACTGATGAGGCATGCGCCTACGGGTTATCTGCGGACGAGTACCCGGATTGACCTGGGATGCTGCCGGAACTGTGACCCTGCCTGATCAGCTGAGGACCTGAGGACGAGTGCAAGCGCCGCGCCAAGGCCTGAGGACGAAGTGGCATTGCTACCCGACGAGGCTCAGCCGCAGTCAGCCTGACTTGCCACCGCGCGACGTTAGGCGTATCCGCGTCCAACTCAAGGTATAGAGTAGCCGTGATGATAGAACGGAGGGGCGCGTTGAGTGCCGGAGGCTGTGAGAAGGCTTGCGAAAGCATTACAAGTCATGGCACCGAGCGTCCGGTCTTGTTCATAGTTTTTGGACACCAGAGGACTGGCTCAACGCTTCTTGCTAGCAGACTAAATAGCCATCCCCGGATCAGATGTCATGAAGAAGTATTCCTGCCGTCGGTTGATTCCAGTCCTTCGGTGAAAGAGTGGCTTGACGTTCGAGGTCTTCCTCAATGGCTGAGAGTAGTACCCAGTGTCAGGACCTCTTTTCTAACGTCACTATTTGACGTCAAAAACATATCTGGTGATATAGGAGCCATTGGATTCAAGGTTATGTATAACCAGCTGTCGCTATGGCCCAAATTTGCTTACCTGATGCCCGGTGCTACTCAGTTGCTCCAAGACCCTGCACTTCGAAAATGGCTGAGAGAAAACGAGGTACTCATTGTCCACACGTTGCGCCAAAATCATCTGAAGATCCTTGTATCACACGAGTTGGCGGCGCAAAGCGGACGATTCCATAGCAGAAGCGCCTCGGTCGGCGACCGTAAAATAGTTATTTCACTGCGGAGCCTTAAACCCCGCCTCCGCAGGATACAGCTTGCCGAGAGAGCCGCACGTAATACTATCAAGGGGCTACCCACCATCGAGATCTTGTACGAAAGTTATACTGGCGCTGGCGGCGCTCGGGATGATGCCCGGCTGTGCGACGCTCTGGGCCAGTCTGTCCCGGCAGGCGGTCTGACTTCTCCGCTACGCAAAATATCCAGCGACAACCTGCGCGATACTATAGCCAACTACGAACAAGTCGCCGCACACCTGTCAGGTACTCGCTTCGAGCGATTTCTTGTATAAGCGCGTAGCATGTCGCGAATAATTACCGACGCTACGATGTCTTAAATAACGTCAGGCATTGCAAAGTCAGCGCTGATTGTCTGCGTCCCGACGGAGAGAAAGCTGACACCTGGATTCTTCAGCATCGATTGTCAACCATGTAAAGAGCGCCGGATGCTTATTCTGTTCTTTTCAACCGTCTGCTTCAGTCCTGGCCGCACAGATGAAACGGCTTTACTACTCATCATTTCAGCAGGAACGTCAGGTCGCAGAAGAACTGGTGGCTGGCTTGCTTCGAGAAGAGGCGCACGCTGAGGATGCCGTCGTTCGGCCAGGATAGTATGCAGCACGCGACGGCCGTCGCGGAACGCGTTGAGGTTGCCGACCCCGTGGAGCCGCGCATGCTCGTAGCTCGGAACCTCGGCCACGACCAGGCTAGCCTTCGCAACGCGAATGTGGATGAGCGTCTCGACCTCGAATCCGTCACCCCATAGCTGTCCGCCACCCCCAGGTTGGAAAGGAGATGTGGCGTCTAGGCCTAGAACAGGCAAGTGTCGTCGCCAGAAGACATTGAACCCATAACACAGATCCGAGTAATTTCTACTATAGCAGGCATTAAAAAATGCAGTCAGGGCGAAATTGCCGAGGCTTCGCAGACGCGTGATATCGTCGCTTCCGCCGCCCTCGGCGAACCGCGTGCCCTTGGCGAAGTCAGCCCCGTCGAGCAACGCCGCCACGAACTGGGGAATTTCCGCTGGATCTGCGGAGCCGTCAGCGTCGACCATCGCGATGATGTCACCTGTTGCAGCAGCAAATCCGCAGGCCAGTGCGTTCCCTTTGCCCCGGCGCGTCTGAACGACAACACGCACATCTGGCCTTACGTGACGCGCGATTGCGATCGTGCCATCTACTGAGTAACCGTCGACTAGGACTACCTCATAAACATCGTCAGGAATCTGGGCGAAAACATGCGGAATGTTACGGGCTTCGTTTAGTGCAGGAACTACGACAGATACTGCAGGCGTCAGCATATGCTCGCGTTCCCCCCTTAGATAATATAATTGGTCCTTAGATAATATATTGTGTATCTCGGTATACCTTCTTATCCGTGCCGGTCGCGCCAAGACGGCACCTGTCACTCATGGTCCAGGCACACCTATCCGCGATCCGGGGGGCTGACGGGATCCGCTCCCGCACCCAACCCAATGTGTTACCGATGTCACGTGTCGTGGTGTTTGCCGCAACTGTGGCATCGACTTCCAAAAGGTACAGTTTGATCGGCGGTCACGTACGGGGTTTGAACATTTCGTAACGGAACTGAACCCACGAGCCGTACAGACGGCGCCGACGCAACCAGGCTGACTGAGCTCAAGCTCTGAGGCTTGTGAAGCTAACCCTGATTTTTATCAGGTTTGATGACTGTCGCGGACAGCCCTCGGGGCCGCGTTTTCTAGCGTGGATTTTAACGTCAGGGTATGACGGTGGCCCGGCTGGCGGGCCGGGTGGCCGAGGATTCCACGGCCCCGGGTTCTCCTTCCTGGATGGCAGAGACGGCTTCTGGCTGCTAGGGGGCTTGCGGCAGCGCGTCGATACGCTGCCAGGCGGCGGTGATCGCCTCGGCCCAGGGCCGGGTGGCCTGGATCTTCAGTTCCCGCTTCCGGCGGCCGTAGGCCAGCCGGGCCACGGCATGCAGCACCCGGTACCGCAGTACCGCCGGCCGTCGTCGGCCTCGAACAAGCTCAGTAGCGCGCCGGGGTGCGGCTGCTCGCGGCGGACGAAGACCCCCATGGCGGTTAGCCAGCCGGCCAGCTGGTCCCCGTGCAGGCCCTCGCGCAGCGGCGATGTCAGCTCGGTGACGTGGGCCTCTTCGATCCAGTAGGCCCGGTGCGCGCACGGGTCGTTGCCGTAGGCATCATCCGCGCGGCGCTCGCGGACCCCCCGTTCCCGTCGATGGCGATCTGCCAGGTCGACTTCGGGACCAGCCGCAGCGCCGCGCACTCGCGCTCCCTCAGCACCCAGCCGACCGAGTAGATCAACTCGAAGCCGCGACCCCGGTCAGCTCATCCAGCCGGGCGATCAGGCCTTGGCTGGCCCGGCGCCGTCGCAGGTGATCATCAGCCTGCGCCGGAACCCCGGCGGCAGCGCCGTGATCGCCGCGTCCAGCAGCACCAGGTGACCAACGGCCGTGTTCGAGCCCGCCGAGCCGCAGCAGCGGTGCCCAGCCCGATCAACAGGTAGGACATTCCGGTGCCCGAGTCGCCGACCAGGCAGCACGGCTGCCCGGGTGCCCATGACCAGGGTGTGGATGAGCGCGGCGGGCACGTGCGGATTGGCGGCGTAGTCGAAGTCCTCCAGCCACTTGGGGCGGGGAAGACGGCCTCGCGGACCAGCGGGCCTCCCGGTCATCGCATTCCAGCGCGAGCAGCTCGACCAGGAAGCCCTTTTAGCCGACCTGCTGGCGGGCTGCCGCGGCGGCGACCGCGCCGGTCCCGGATGGTCGGCAGTCGCAAGATCCAGCAGGCCTGGTCGATCGCGGCGTCCGCAGCAGTGTCGGTCAGCGCATCCCGTGTCGCGGCCTGGGCCATCACGCGCCTCCTTCCATGGCACGGGTGCCAGCAACTGGTCGTAGGCGGCCAGCGACGGCGCCGGGCGCTGGTCTGGCGGCAGCGGGGCCCGCCGGGCCGGCAAGGAGATGGCCGCCGCGCGCGAGGGCCGCGGTCGCATCGTCGGCCTAGCCGACTCGCCGCGTGCTTGCGGGCCTCGGCCGCGACCACGTCCGGGGAGCAACTGCCCCGCCGCCAGCGCCGTGGTCATCCCCGGCGATCACCAGGGATGCGAGCATCCGCCGATGCAGCAGCAGCACCTCGATCAGCGCCTTCGTCCCGGCGGCGGCGCCATGCCGGGCCCGCGCCGCGGCCCAGAACACCTAGTGCACGCTGGTGAACACCGCGGCCGCCCGAGCCTGGGCCAGGGCCGCCGAACCAGGCGGCGCGCCGGGCTCGCGGACCACGATCTCCAGGTAATGATCCAGCTCCAGGGATCAGCCTCCAAGATCCCTGGGCGATTCACTAGGCGTAGCATCGCGGGCCCTGGCCGAAACGTGGCACGTCGCGATCGTCCTGGGCGACGCGGCGTGCTGGACGGTTTGGGCTGGGCACTGCAACCGTGACGTTACCTGCCAGGCCTGGGTAAACATTCAGGTCCCTGGGCTTGGTGTTGCGGCGAGTAATCGCGGGTTGCGTTCCAGCGTCGGACGTGGTGTTGCCGTGGCGGGGCGAGCGTGGTTTCCGGGATGA
>Ga0070699_100000326_pt1 | contig 46050 bp, 49 predicted proteins | sample KBSK1503metaG_FD_65473 | JGI IMG/M metagenome (GOLD analysis project Ga0070699, IMG submission 65473) | Corn, switchgrass and miscanthus rhizosphere microbial communities from Kellogg Biological Station, Michigan, USA - KBS K1-50-3 metaG | ecosystem: Host-associated > Plants > Roots >... | reverse complement strand
CTCGAGGCGCAGAGAACTCTCGTGGCCGGGGCGCTGTTATCGCTCCTGCTCTTCGCCCTTATGCGGGCCCAGATTCGTGCATGGGAAGCGTCGGCCCGTCATGGGGCGGAACTGCGCGCGGCGGATCGTGCGAAAGATCAGTTCCTCGCAACGCTGTCTCACGAATTACGCACTCCCCTGAATGCTGTGCTCGGATGGGTGACCATGCTGCGAACGGGCGCCGTGCGTGACGATCGACGTGAGCACGCCCTGGAAGTCGTGGAGCGCAACGCGCGGGCGCAAGCGCAGCTCATCGAGGACCTTCTGGACACCTCGCGCATTCTCATGGGAAAGATGCGGGTAGAGATGCGTCCGCTGCCGATCGTGTCAGCTGTCCTGGCCGTACTGGACTCGCTCCGACCGACAGCAGACGCGAAGGGGATTCACCTGCACGGACCGGAACTGCGCGAGCTCGGCTGTGCGACGATCTCGGCGGATCCAGGGCGGTTCGAGCAAATCGTTTCCAACCTGCTCTCAAATGCCATCAAATTCACCCCCCCTGGCGGGGACGTCTGGCTGAACGTCACGTGCGAGGTCGAACAATTGCGGATGTCAGTGCGCGATACCGGAGTGGGTATCGATCCAGATTTCCTTCCGCACGTGTTCGATCGTTTCCGCCAGGCGGATGGCTCGACAACGCGAGCCCACGCGGGTATCGGAGTAGGCCTTGCGATTGTCCGACACCTGGTGGAAGTGCACGGCGGGACCATTGAAACGTACAGCGACGGACCGAATCGGGGCGCAGAGTTCGTCGTCATGCTTCCCCTGAGCGGGGCGGTCCGCCCTGTGTACGGCGATTCCCTCCCTTCGACCAGCCTCGGGGAACCGGACCGGGAATCACGCGACGCGGACGTCGTTCGGACATAAGCGCCGCAGGTCCGATCGCGACGGGACGAGCTGCGCATCCCGTGCTCCTATGCGGCGCGCACCTTGACCCGCATCGTCCCTATGTTTTCGATCGACGCCGTGAGTTCATCACCGGGACGCAGCGGACCGACGCCCGCCGGCGTGCCGCTGAGAAAAATATCGCCCGGGTACAGCGTGTAGAAAGACGAGGCATATTCGATGAGCGCCGCGACGCCGCGGATCATCTGCCGTGTGTTGCCATCCTGACGTCGCTCCCCGTTCACGTCGAGGCGGAGATTGAGATTTGTCGGATCCGGTATTTCGTCCGCCGTCACGAGCCACGGACCGATCACCGAATAGGTCTCGCACGACTTGCGAAGGCTACGCTCCTCCTTGCCGTGCGGGGTTATGTCTAGCGCCACGGCATAGCCGCCGACGTAATTCAACGCGTCGTCACGCCGGATGTTGAGACCCTGCTTGCCGACAATGACCGCCAGTTCGACTTCGTAATCGATCTGGCGCTCCATCATGCGCAACGCGATGCCGTCGCTCGGCCCCGCCAGCGAGCTGTTCGCCTTCAGGAACAAGCCAATCGACATTGCTGCCGCGATCGCGGCATCGTCTTCGCCGCCCTTGCGGTAGTTGACCGGTGCGCCGATGATCTTGTTTGGATTCGCGACAGGACTCAGAAGCGTGAGGCCGTCGAGCGGCATCGGCGTGCTGTTCGTGGCCAACGCACGGGCTCGTGTCGCCACCTTCTCCAGATTGGCCATCAGCATGTCGCCAGCAGGGAACGGATAGCGACAGGCCGGAAGCTCCTCGAGCGCAGCGGTCACATCGCGCACCTGCTCCCCATCGACCACTCCGAGGCGGTTCTCTCCGAATCGACAAAGTCGCATAGACCGCCGAGTATACTTTCATACAATCCTTCGTGACCTTCGCGCCCGTCGTGGTTTGATATTTTCTTATGAGATACGCGACATTTTCACTTCCGGGTGACACGACTCCGCGTCTCGGCGTCGTCAGCGGCGACAGGATCGTGGATGTGACGACGTTCCCCGCGGACCCGAAGGGTCCGCCCCGGAGCCTCCTGGAGCTCATTCAACGCGGACCGGACGAATGGCTACGCCTGGCGGCTCGCGCCTCCGATGTCTCGCGCGGACACAGCCACTTGGCAAAAGACGTGCGCTGGCATGCGCCGATTCCGCGGCCGACGAAGAATGTCTTCTGTCTGGGCCGTAATTACGCCGGCCACGTCAAGGAAGCGACGCAGGCGCGCGGTCAGGATTTCAAGTTACCGACTCATCCCGTGTTCTTCACGAAGCCGCCGACATCCGTGATTGGGCCGCTCGACGACATCGTCTGGGACCAGCGCGTGACGCAGCAGGTGGATTGGGAAGCGGAGCTCGGCGTGATCATCGGCGTCGGTGGCCTCAACATCCGCCGCGGCGATGCGATGTCCCACGTCTTCGGCTACACCGTTATCAACGACGTCACTGCGCGCGATCTGCAGAACGCGCACGGGCAGTTTTTCAAGGGCAAAAGTCTGGATACTTTCTGCCCGATGGGGCCGGTCGTCGTCACGGCCGACGAGTATGGCGATCCCCGGAAGAAAAGTGTCAAGCTCCGCGTCAACGGTGTCGAAAAACAGAACGGCAGCACCGCCGACATGATCTTCCCGATCGACCAGACGATCGAGATTCTGTCACTGGCCTGCACGCTCGAGCCGGGTGACATCATCTCGACGGGCACGCCCGAAGGCGTCGGAATGGGACGTACACCCCAGGAGTGGCTCAAGGTCGGCGATCAGATGGAAACGGAGGTTGAAGGAATAGGGGTCCTCCGCAACCGGGTCGTTTCAGCGTAGGGGGTCATCGGGAGCCGCCGGGCATCGCTTGTGCACGTCCCCGACCGAGGGAACGCCTATGTTGATGTTTCTTGTGGTTCTGCTTATCGCGCTGTGGCTGCTCGGGATGGTAACGACCACCACGCTGGGCGGGTGGCTGCATATTCTCCTCGTCATCGCGATCGTATTCCTGCTCATCCGGGTCATCCGCGGACAGCCGGTCTGAAATAGACTTACCTCATGAGCACGACCTTCAAGGCCACCATCGAGCACGTCAACCACACCACGTCGCGGGCGGTCGTCCGGACTCATACGCTGCTGGTGGATCGCGGCGTCGCCAAGGGCGGACTCGACCTGGGTCCGGCGGGGGGCGAATATGTGCCTGTCGCGCTCGGCGGCTGCTTTACGAGCCACCTCCTCGGCGCGATCCGGGCACGCGAAGCGGCGATGACGAATGTGAAGGTGGCGGTGACCGGAACACTGGACGGATCGCCCGAGCGCTTCACGTCGTTCACGGTGGACGTAACCGCCGAATGCGGCGATGCGGACCTCGCGCGCAAGCTGATCGCGATTGCCGAGCGCGCCTGCCAGGTGATGAACACGCTGCGGCAGGTAGCCCCGATCGCGGTCTCGTATCAGGGCGTGCCGATCGAGTCGGCTGAAGCCGTCGCGTAGAACGTCAACCCTTCGCGCGACAACGCCACTCCGATCGCCGCGAGGCCCGCGGCGACCCACGCCCACGCGGTCAGCATCCGGTGCTCGATGAGCAGGCCGGCGACGATCGGCGCCACGATTGACGCCATCGACATCAGCGACTGCGTAATGCCGAGCACCACACCCTGCTCCTGTCTTCCGGCCTGCTGTGTGATCAGGCTGGTCAGCGCAGGGCGGATCACGCCGTTGCCGAACGCCGCCAGCGTCCCCGTGACAATCAGCAGCCCAAAAGACGACGCGATCCCGAGACCGAAATAGCCAATCGCCAGCGCCACGAATCCCGCGGCAACCAGCGTCGACTCGCCGAAGCGCTTCACCAGGCGTCCGATCAGCCCGCCCTGCAGAATGATCCCGAGAAACCCGACGTAGCCGAAGACGTAGCCGATCTCGCGGGGCCCGAACGGATGCCCTTGGTACGTGAAGCGACGCTCGGCAAACAGCGCAAAGCCCGAGATGAACAACGAAAAAGACGTGATGAAGAACAGAAACTGAAACAGCCGCTCGCGAAGACCCGGGCGACTGAAGTACTTCGCATAGGTCTTCCACTGGAACGCCCCTTCGCGGTCATCGAACGCGTGGTGAGACTGGCGGCCGCCTTTCAGCAGGGTTGCCGTGCAGAGAATGCTCAGCGCAGACATGCACGCCGCCAGGTAGATCGGCGTCGTCAGGCTGTACTTCGCCGACAGGTACCCGGTCAGCGAAGGGCCAATGAAAAAGCCAATGCCAAAGGCAATGCCGATCAACCCGAACGATTTGGCGCGCTGACTCGGCTCGGTGTGGTCGGAAATGTAGGCCTGCGCGAGCGAGAGGTTCCCGGCCGTCGATCCGTCGAGCACTCGCGCGAGGTACAGCATCCACAGGACGTGGGCCCTCGCCATCACGATGAAGCCGATCAAGGTCCCGATCTGGCTGATCAGCAGCATCGGCTTGCGGCCGACGCGATCCGACATGTGCCCGATGAGCGGTCCTGACACCAGCTGACACGCCGCGAACACCGAAATGAGCATCGTCGCCTGCAGCGGCGTGGCGTTCAGCGTTTCCGCGTAAATCGCGAGCAGCGGAATGACGAGCGTCATGCCGAAGACGTCGACGAGAACGATGAGGAAGACGGGAAAAAGAGAAACGCGCGGTGTGTCCCCGCGACCAGCGGTCATGGAACCATTATCCCGAAACGCGCCTCCGCGCGTCGCGCTATGCGAGGTCTTGCCGAAGCCGAAGGTGAACGAACAAAAGGCCAGGAGTGATCCTGGCCTCTCGTTGCTCGTTGCGCTGTGCGAACTACTTGCTGCCCAGGCCGAACCAGCGGCGCGGTGGTCGTTCGCCATCCCTGATGTGATTCGCCATCTCCTTGATGGTGTCCATCGGGATCATGGTCATATTGTGATCCTTACGGGCGTGTTCTTCTTCTTTCGCAACGACCTCGTCTTCGTCCTTGCCGTAAATCACGGTGTCGCAACCGGAGAATACCTCGCCGCATTTGAGGACTTTCACCATGCTTCACCTCCCGGTGTGCGCTGCCGATCGATTCTACGCCTTGCCGGGCATGCAAAATCGAGGGCCACAAGGTGGGCAGCAGAGCTAGCGAGTCCCTGCGGGTTGCTTGACGTACCTGTATAACCCGCCGTCACCCGTTTTCGCGACGAACACAACTCCGTCCCGATCGACCGCTATCCCTTCCCGCCCGCCGGCCGCCTCGATCGAATCAGGATCCGGCACGAAGTAACGCACCTTGCCGTCGCGCTCGCCGCCGATGCGAACACCGCGCTTGATGGACGGATTGACGGTCGGTGTGTTCGACTGTGAATCGGCGCTGTACAGCAGCCCCGCGCGATCGAGGAAGATACCGCTCGGCCGGCCGAACTGTTTCCACTCGGCCAGGAACTTTCCGTCCTGGTCGAAGACCTGGATGCGGCTGTTGCCGCGATCTGCGACGAGCAGACGGCCCTGACCGTCCATGACGAGCCCGTGAGGCGTGTCGAACTCTCCGGGGCCCGACCCCTTCTTACCCCACGTCTTGATGAACGTGCCGTCCCTGTTGAACTTGACGATGCGGGCGTTGCTGTCGCCACCGTGCCCGTCGGCAACGAAGATATCGCCGTTCGGCGCGACGAGGACGTCTGACGGCTGGTTGAACGTGTCCGGCCCGTCGCCCGCGACGCCCGGCGTACCGAGCGTCAACAGCACGCGACCGGTCGGGCTGAACTTGACGACCTGCTGTCCTTTCGCGCCTTTGCCCTGGCCGTCGGTCACCCACACGTTGTCGTCGCGGTCGATGAAGATGCCGTGCGGGAAGACGAACATCCCTGCGCCGAAGCTGGCGATCAGTTTGCCCGACGCATCGAATTTCAGAAGCGGGGCGAGGTTCGACCCATCGCACGTCGCGCCGCCGCACCGCTCGAACACCCACACCGATTTGCCGTCGCGATCGATGTCGATCCCGTAGGTCGCCCCCATCTTGCGCCCGGCAGGAAGCTGACTCCAAGTTTCAATCTTGTACGGATTGGGGAACTCGTTGGACGCGTGGCCCTGGCCGAGCGTGACGATGTCCGTGGTCGCGAGCGCCGCTACCAGCGCCGCACCTGCGACGACGAAGTTCCGATCTGCCGATCGCATGCGCTCCTCCTCCTGCCGAAAATCGCGCCGGCGGGTCCGAAAGGACCCGCCCTACCTTCGAATGCAGGCCGGGTCCTTTTGGACCCGGCTTACAGATCGCCGAGATTCCCCCCGCGTACCAGTTTCCATAGCCGCGGCTTCGCGCCCGGATCGAATTCCACCAGGTACACCTCGTCATTCCCCTGCTCGATCTTGATCGTCTGCTCTGGCGTGAGGTTGAGCAATGCGCGAAGGATCATCTGGTTCGTGATCCGGTGCGCGACGATGAGGACGTTGCCGGAGGGATGTTCGCGGCGAATCATCTCGAGGCTGTCGCGGGCGCGGGCGAGCAGCTGATTGAGCGTCTCCCCGCCATCCATCGGGTCGTCCCACGCAGTGACGCGCTTGAGATACTCGGGATCGGTGTCCGATCCGCCCTGGAACTTGCCGTAATTGCGTTCGCGCAGGCCCGGCAGGCTCTTGACCATTATGCTGGCGCCGGCAACGGCCTGCGCCGTATCGCGGCTGCGCGACAACGTGCTCGAGTAGATCGCATCGAGATGAACGCCCTTGAGCGACTCCGCGAGATCGATCGCCTGTTTGCGCCCGGTGTCGTTGAGCGGTCTGTCGGTCCATCCCTGCAGGCGGTGCGCGAGATTCCAGTCGCTCTCGCCGTGACGCGCAACGTAGAGGCGCAGCGTACCGCCAGCCTGGGCGTCCGGGGCGACGGCGGCGCGGGGCGCGAGCAGCAGGAGGAGAGCGAGAAGGAAGGTTTTTCGCAGCGTGCGCATGCGCATAACTTACACCCAGTCGCCCGCGCCCGGTCGCATGAAGAGTCGACCGCTGCGCGCGACGGCTATTTTCCAGACAGCTCGCGCTTTAGCCATGCGCGCGCGTGTGTCCAGTCGCTTTCGACGGTCCGAACTGAGAGACCCAAGTGCTCGGCAACCTCGGGCACCGAGAGCCCCGAAAAGAATCGGAGGACGACGATCTCGGCTCCGCGCGGGTCGATCGCCTCGAGGCGCGACAGAGCGCTCTCGAGCGTGAGGAGGTCTTCGACCGGCACGGCTGCCGTCGACGCGGCCTGGAGCAGCTCGTCGAGCTCCACGTGAGGAAGGCGACCTCCCCGCTTGTGACTTTTCTGATGGCGGCCATGATCGACCAGCAGACGCCGCATCGCCTGAGCCGCCAGCGCCAAACCGTGCGTGCGACCCTGCCACTCTTCCCCGCGGTCCTTCTGCAAACGCAACCACGCTTCGTTGACCAGGGCCGTCGGCTGAAGCGTGTGATTGGCCCGTTCGCGCCCGAGGTACCGACCCGCAACCTTGCGCAGTTCGCCGTACATGAGCGGGAACAGGTCATTGCCCGGGGCTGGACGTTTGGTCGACGACATCGGTATCCCCTCCAGGCGGATATGCGGATGTGCGGGGTTTACCTTCGATTGACGCGTTGAGTGGTGAACCGGATTGACGTTACCACACCGGATCCACAAGGAGTCACAATGAAACGACGCGAACTACTGCTGGCAGGGTCCTTTGCCGCGGTGCTGCTCTTCCCGCCGCCCGCAAGCGCGGAAGTGCCCTACACGTGCGGAACTGGGACGTTGAGGGACGTCGACGCAGTCATCGAGACCTTACCTGCGGAAAAGCACACCCGCGTCGTTACGAAGACAAACAAACGCGGCGAACGGGAAACGCACGTCGATACGTCATCGGGCGAGAGACACGAAAAGACGTATACGGTCACCGTCCAGCTCGAGGACATGAGCTACACGGCGCAGTCGTCCGGCAATTTCTGGAACTTCGATCCGACACGGCTCGTGATCAACGATCCGATCGGTCTCTGTGTCGATAGGAACCAGATCATCCTGCGACGACCCGACGGCAAGGATTACAAGGCGAAGATTGTGCGCGCGGTCAGGACCCGGGCGTCGAGCGAGGAAGGCGGGCGAACTCGATCCGCGCTTCCCTGAGCGGCGGAAGATCGGGATCCGCGTCCTTCCACCACTTGAAAAAGGATTCGTAGGCCTGCCGCGCCTTCGCCGTGTCGCCCGCGAGGGCGAACGCACGGGCGAGACCGAGGTGAGCCAGCGGATACAGCTGTGAGTCGGCCATCTCGCCCCGGTGGTCGACGATACTCTGGAACTCGGCCGCGGCTTCGCGACTCTGTTTCAGCTGCAGGTGCGCCTGTCCTCGCAGATACGCGGGCCAGAACTCCGATGCCTGGGCGCGATCGAACGGTCGCACCGGCTCGAGCAACTCGAGCCCGCGCGCCGGCTGGCCGCCTTTGATCGCATTCGCCGCGGCGATCACCGGCAGGATCACGCGCGTTGTCAGAATCGCCTCTGGAAAGCGTCTCGCCAGCTCGTCTGACACCTGTGACGCGTCGGCTGTGGCGCCGCACCACGCCAGCGTGCGACCCGCCGACTCGAGCGTGAAATTGTCACGGCTCAGACGCATTGCCGTTGCCACCTCGCTTCGTGCCTCTGCACATTGGCCGACAATCGCGTGCGATTCCGCGTCCTGGGCGCTGTGTCTGCCGGCGAGCTCCGTGAGATTCGCCTGACTTGCCGCCTCGACGCTGCGCCGAAACTCCTCGTGCGCCTTCTCGATGCGGCCGCCGAAGGCGGATGCGCGCGGCTCCCAGTTGGACGCCTGCGGCCCTTCCGGCTTCGCGAGGGATACTTCCAGCTCGCGAGCCATCGTCGCGGCGTCGTTTTCGACAAACGCCACGAGGTAGGCCACCCGGCGAAGTGCGATGAAATCGACCTGCGCCGCGCGCGCATCCTCGAGGACTTTCCTCACGTCCTCAAAGCGGTTCAGCGCCAGCAACGTCGCGCCGAGGTTCTCCGGCAACGCCACAAACCTGGGATCGAGCCGGATGCCCTGGCGAAGCGGCTCGATCGCCTGCTCATACTGCCCAAGCGACCATGCCGCGAAGCCGTAACTGTTGAACGCGAACGGTTCCCTTGGATATGCCACCATCCAGGATTGGGCAAGCGTCAGCGCCTTGTCCCATGCCTGGGTGGCATCGCGGTAATACCGCCACGAGATCAGGAACCGCTCCCGCTCGCTGACCCTGTCCCGCAGCTCGAACGCCTTGCGCGAATACTCCGGCGCCAGCGCGGACTGACCTGTATTGGCGTACGTCCCCGAGAGCTGGGCTTGCGCAAGCGCGAAGTCCGGATCGAGCTCGATGGCCCGCTTGAGGTGCGGAATGGATTCAAGGCGTGGGGAAAACCGTCCTTGATCGAGGGCCAGCGCGTAGGCGTGCAACGCCTCGAGTGACGGTGTCGTCGCCCTGGGAAGCGACACGTCGTACTGCTGAATCGACGCAAGCGACTCGCCGAGCTTTTCCCGCAATCTCGAGGCGGCGCTGCCAAGCGAGCTCAGCACCTCCTCCTTGCTGGCCGCCTCGATCTGATCGCGCGCCATCACGTCGCCGGTCTCGGCATTGATGGCCTCGAGCGCGATGACGTAGTTGCTGCCGAGACTGGCGATCGAGCCGGCGAGGAGCGCCTTGAACTGTTCGCGGCGCGCGATCTCGCGTGCGAGTGCGCGGGTGATGCGTTCGTCGGGCGCGCGCTCCATGAGCTGCAGATCCTCACGTACCCGCTCATCTGGAAACACCTTCAGGAACGGCGACTGTTCCAGGGCCACCGCCAGCGCAACCTTCAGCGTGCCGTCAAACACCGGATCACCCGTCGAGTTGAGGAAGTCGGCGAGCACGATCGTGTCGCGCGCCGTCAACGCACCCGCGCCGCGCGCCATGAAGAGCGGCATGCCCACGACGACGGCAGCGACGATCACTGCCGCGGCCGCCATCGCCAGCCACGAACGCGTACGCCGGCGGTTCCGCGTCGCCGACGCGAGCGACATGTCGATGATCTTGCCGGTTTCGGGGTCCGGCAGGCCCGCCGCCATGGCAACGGCAGACGCGTGGCGATCGCGTGGATCCATGGGGATCGCCTGCATGATGACGCGCTCGAGGTGCGGATTCATGTCGGGCACGACGAGGGACGGGGGCGTCGGATCGCTTCGCGTGCCGGACCGGCTCCCGGCGCGCTGGCCTGTCACGAGCTCGTACAGCACGAGCCCGAGCGCGTACACATCGGTACGCTCCGAGAGTGCAGCGCCGGGTGAGAGCTGCTCGGGCGCCATATAGGCCGGCGTCCCGATCATTGCCGGCTGTCCGGTCTCATTGGCGCTGATCGCGATCCCGAAGTCGGCGATCCGCACCATGCCGTTGTCGTCAATGAGGATGTTCGCAGGCTTGAGATCGCGATGCAGGACGCCCTGGGCGTGGGCCGATGCCAGTCCGGCGCACAGCTCGTGCGCGATCTGGATGACCTTTTCAGACGGCAAGCGGCCGACTCGTTTCAGCAGGCTTGCGAGGTCCTCCCCCCGTACGAACTCCATCGAGAAGAAGACCTCATCGCCTGCTTCTCCGACGTCGAACACCCGGCACACCGCGGGGTGCGTGATCTGGCGGGCAAGGCGGACCTCCTTGATGATGTGCGCGCGCGCTTCCGGGCTCGCCGAGCGGATCAACTTCAGCGCAACCTGGGTATCCAAAACCAGGTCATCGGCACGCCAGATGTCGCCCATACCGCCGCGGCCGGTGCGCGCAATCATCCGGTACCGTCCGGCAAACAGATCCCCCGCAGCGAACGACTCCTTGGCCGGTGGCGGAGACGAGGGCGGGGTGCTGGCGGGCTCATCCTCGTGAAACGCGAGGAGCGACTCGACCTCGGCTCGTAGCCCGGCGTCCTCCGCGCAGGCATCGGCCAGGAAGGCGTCCCGGTCGCCCGCTGGCCGAGACAGCGCCGCCAGAAAGAGCTCCTTCGCCCGCTCGTGTAGCGATGACATTCCTTGGGTACTCCGAGTCTACCGGCACCGTGGCGGCCGGAGATGGAGAAATCGGCGCCCCTTCCCTGAAACCCGCCCATTTGTGCGAAATCCGGCCAGGTTGCGGGGTATCTGGGGATTTGACGCGTTAAGAGTCAGACGGGGCATCGGATGGACCGGCGCCCGAAACGGTGTGAAAGAGGAAAGCCCGATGAACGCAATGAAGATCGCCGCTCCCGCGCTCCTCCTGGGCCTCGCGCTCACGGCCACCCCGGCGCTGGCTCAGCAGTCATCCAAGGGCGACCGATTCGGGCGCGCGGCCGACCGCACGCCGGTCAACACGCGCAACTGCTCCCTGTCGCGGTCCTGCTCCCCCGGCCCACACATCTCGGTGATTCCCTACGTCTCCGCGGGTCGCAAGAAGTCCGGGACGCTGCACCTCGCCATTCGCCCCTCACACGCCGACGTCTACGTGGATGGCGTCTACGCTGGCCGCGCTGACGACTTCGACGGCGCCTCGCAGCGCGCTGACCTGCGGGCAGGCACCCATCAAGTGAGTGTCCGCGCGGAGGGTTACGTCCCGCTACACTTCCATACCCGCATCGAAAAGGGCCGCACGACGTTCCGTCGTGGGACGCTGTCGCCCGCGACTGTCAATTTCGGTAAGTAGTCCCCGTCCTGAAAGGCAAGGTCGCGCAGATGAGAAGCATGCCACGCTCGATGATGACGGCCATGCTCTGCGCGGCCGCGGTGAGCGCCCAGTTCGTCAGCGGCAAGGCGACGCGCGATGCGCTGTTCCTGACGTCGCTCGACTTCAGCGCGCTGCCGAACATGCTGATCGCCACCTCGGTCGTCTCAATCCTCCTCGTGGCCGCCAACGTGCGCGCCGCGCGGTCGATCCGGCCGGAAGTCCTGGTGCCGGCTTCGTTTGTGGCCAGCGCGATTCTGTTCATCTGCGAATGGCTGTTCCGCTCGATGGCCCCGTCGGTCGGAGCCGTCGTTGTGTACCTGCACATCTCCGCTGTTGGCCCGCTGCTCGCCTCCGGCTTCTGGCTGATCTCGAGCGAACGCTTCGACCCACACACCGCGAAAAAGCGATTCGGTCAGATTGCCGGTGCCGGTACGCTCGGCGGCCTTGTCAGCGCGCTTGTCGCCGAACGGATCGCAACGCTGTTTGGCATCCCCGCGATGCTCCCGTTGCTGGCGGCGTTGCAGCTGCTCAGCGCCTGGATGGTGAGACGCCTGGCGGTCGGATCGTTCCCGCCGGCCCGCGTGAGCGCGGCCCACGATGCGCGCATCGAGCCGGCGGCGCCGCGCGCCGGACTGCGGCTGCTCGCCGAGACCCCGTACCTCCGCCATCTCGCGGCGCTCGTCCTGCTCGGCACCACTGGTGCGGCACTCATCGACTACCTGTTCAAGGCAAACGCAGTCGAGGCATTCGGCCGCGGCGATCACCTCCTCCGCTTCTTCGCCATTTACTACGCAGGGACGAGTCTCCTGACATTCATCGTTCAAACTTCTTCCAGCAGCACCGTGCTCGCGCGATTTGGACTGGCATTCACGACCAGCACCCCCTCAATTGCGCTGCTGGCGGGCAGCATCAGCAGTCTTCTTGCGCCGGGGTTCGGGACCGTATTAGTGGCGCGAGGCGGTGAATCCGTACTGCGCAGCTCGCTGTTCCGCGCGGGTTACGAGCTGTTCTACACGCCAATTCCCGCTTCGGAAAAGCGTGCGGCGAAGTCGATTATCGACGTGGCATTCGATCGCCTCGGCGACGCGGTGGGCGGGATGCTGGTGCGGCTGACAATCCTCCTGGCTCCGGCCCTGCAGTCCTCCGTGATTCTTTCGCTCGGCATGGCGTGCTCCGCAGCGGCCATCTTCGCGGCGAGCCGCCTCAATCGCGGCTACGTCCGCACGCTCGAAAGAAGCCTTCTCAACCGCGCGGGACGCGTCGATCTCTCCGACCTGGACGACGCGACGGTCGGAGTCACGATGCGCAAGGCCCTTGGGCAGGAACGGGCGGATGCCGGGATCCGCCACGCGGACGCGACGCGGCAGGAACGCGACGCCGCGGCGCGCCAGATACCGATGGATCGCGAGGTGCAAGACATCCTCGCGCTGCGCTCGCGCGACCGCGAGCGCGTCATACGCGTACTGTCGAGGGACGACGGATTGCCCGCGTCGCTCGTGCCGCACGTGATCGCGCTGCTGGCGTGGGACGCCGTCGCCGAGCACGCACTCTTCGCGCTGCGCAAAGTGGCCGAAGAACGCGTCGGCGAGCTCGTCGACGCGCTGGTCGATCCGAACCAGGAGTTCGCGATCCGGCGACGCCTCGCGCGAGTGTTCTCGGTCTGCGTGTCCCAGCGCGCGGCGGACGGCGCGGCGCTCGGACTCGACGACATCCGGTTCGACGTCCGGTACCAGGCGGCGCGCTCGCTGCTGGCGATCGTCGAGAAGAATCCAGGCGTCAGGATCGACGGCGATCGCATGCTCGCCGTCGTGCTGCGCGAGGTCACGGTCGGGCGGCCGGTGTGGGAAAGCCGCCGCCTCCTTGACAGTGACGTTGCCGACAGCCATTCACCGCTCGATCGGTTCGTGCGCGATCGCGCGGGCGACAGCCTCGCCCACGTGTTCACAGTACTGTCGCTCGTGCTCCCGCGGGAGCCGATACAGATCGCGTTTCGCAGCCTGCACACCGACGATCCCCACCTTCAGGGAACGGCGATCGAGTATCTGGAGGAAGTGCTTCCCGGCCAGATCCGCGAGCGGCTCTGGCCGTACATCGAGCGGCGTCCCGTGACCCGCACAGCACGTCCCCGTCACGAAGTCATTGCGGACCTGCTCCGCTCGAACCACACGATCGCCGTGAATCTCCGGGAACTGCAGCGCCGCGCCGCATTCGTTCCCCTCGACACAGGCGTATAGGAGCCGTCATGACGAGCCACAAGAGCAGACTCATCGAACCGCGCGCGCAGACAGCGCTTCCCGGCGCCCGCGAGCGCAGCGGATGGACGCATCTGCCCGACGACATCCTGGCGGAGCAGGTTCGTCGTCTCGCGATATCCGCCGCGGTGGGCGCTGGTCTCTGGACGTATGGACTGCTGATGAGCACCGTCGTCCGGCCGCTGACGGTCGGCGAGGTCGTGCCCCGCATGAACGTGATGATCGAAATTGCCGCGATCGCCGCGTCCGGTCTCATGTTTCTCTATGTGCGGTACGCGCCACACGCGCCCCGGGTAAAAACGAACGCCGGTCTCCTCTACCTCGTCGCGAATGCCATCGGCGTCGCGCTGATCAACAGCTGGACGAAAGTGCCGGTGACCGACGCGGTGCACCTGTCCTGGAACACGGTCGTCATCCTCGTGGGGTCGATGATCATGCCCGCCACGCCGCGGAAGATGCTCGCCGCCTCGATCGTGGCGGCATCGATGGATCCCCTGGGAATCTGGATCGCGCATCTACGAGGCATGCCCGTGCCGTCCGTGATCAACACGTTCGTGGTGTTCATGCCGAACTACGCGTGCGCAGTCGTGGCCGTCCTGCCCTCGCACGTCCTCCACCGTCTTGGCCGCCGGCTTCACCAGGCGCGCGATATGGGCAGCTACCACCTGGTCGAGTTACTTGGCCGCGGAGGGATGGGCGAGGTGTGGCGAGGGACGCATCGCCTGCTGAAGCGCAGCGCCGCGATCAAGCTCATACGCCCCGAGCTGCTTGGAGCGAGCCGAGACGCCGACGCGCAGAGCATGCTGCGCCGCTTCGAGCGCGAGGCGCAGGCGACGGCGGCGCTGAGCTCGCCCCACACGATTCGCGTGTTCGACTTCGGCGCCACGGCCGACGGCACCTTCTATTACGTGATGGAGCTGCTCACGGGACGTGACCTCGAGTCGCTCGTTCGCGAGTTCGGACCTGTCCCCGCGTCGCGCGCCGTGTTCCTGCTGCGCCAGATGTGTCATTCCCTTGCTGACGCGCATGCGCGAGGTCTCGTGCATCGCGACGTGACCCCGGCCAATGTGTACGTGTGCCGCATGGGCCTCGACTACGACTTTGCGAAAGTGCTCGACTTCGGCCTGGTGAGATTCAACAGCCAGCGTTCGATGCAGCACACGTTGATGGCGGGCGCGAGCACCACCGGCACGCCCGCGTTCATGGCGCCGGAGGTGATTCTCGGTGAACGCCACATCGACCAGCGGGCCGACGTCTATGCGCTTGGCTGCGTCGCCTACTACCTGCTCACCGGCTTGCTCGTCTTCGAAGCAGATACGCCGATGAAGATGTTCGTCCACCACCTCCAGACTCCGCCGATCCGTCCCTCGCTGCGGACCGAGCTTCCCATTCCGCAAGAGCTGGACGATCTCGTCCTGGCGTGCCTCGAAAAGGATCCGCTCCGGCGTCCTCACGACGCCGAGGAGGTGCTCCGGATGCTTGGCCGCTCCGGTTCCGCCGGCAGGTGGGACAACGACGCCGCCAGGGGTTGGTGGGAAAAACACCTCCCGGAGCTCACCGGGCCGATCGGCGAGGACGAGACGGCCCATCGCCTGACTGCGGGGTTGCAAGCCGCTTGACGCTGGCCGCGGGCGTCGGGTTCTCAGTGGTGTGCGCCGGATCAAGACCGCCGAGAACGCGACCGACTACTCGGTGATGAACACCGCGCGTCAACTCCTCTGGCTGCCCACGACGCGCGAGGAAAGGTACAAGGCCAAGTAGGTGAAGGACGGCTCGCACTCAACAAGCCATCCTTCTACTTGCTACTTGCGTTATCGTGCGTTGACGGGCAACGCGTTGACGTTGAACTCCTCGCGCGTGATCACGCCGTCGCCATTCGCATCCTGCGTGTCAAAACTGCGATGGGAGTACGGCCACTCGCCGAGCGAAATGCGGCCGTCGCCGTTGCTGTCCATCATCGCGAAGGGCGACGAGCTCTGGACCGCTCCCAGCTCTGCCCGCGTCAGCCTTCCGTCGTTGTTCCGGTCGAGCCGGTAAAACGCATCCAGGCTGCCGTCCCACTCGTTCCGATCGATGGTCCCGTTGTTGTTCACGTCGAGATAGCTGAACCGGTCGTTGGTCGGCATGCTGTAATCGCGCGCCTCCAGGGAGTCGGCCGGCGGCGTTGCCCCGACACGCACTTCGTCCCCTGACAAAACGCCGTCGTCATTCCAATCATGAATGGCGAACGACCTGGGGCTGCCGCGCCATTCCCTCCTTGCAATCACCCCGTCGTGATTACCGTCAAGGTCGGCGAACCGCATCTGCGGATTGGCCACGCCGCTCGTTCCGACAGCGGACGACTGCGCCGACGAGCCGTTGCGGCAATAGACAAGGCCTCCCGAACCCGGGACACCCCAGTCGCCAAACGTCTGGTTGTACTCGGCAGAATTGAGAATGGAGTCAACGACGGCCCCTAGCCCACGGCTCGCGGCGGTGTCCGCCCATGCACGCGCCCCGGCTGCATCCGGCTGCCGGCCAAGCAGATGGCGGTATAACGTTCCGACCGCGCGCTCATTGGCCACGGCACCCTCGGCCGGATTGTAGAACCGCTGCATATGCTCCGGAGATGTCGCGATCTGCCGAACGATCTCGCGAACGGTTGTGCCGCTCTGGAGCTTGTCGACCCAGCCGGCGCTGCCGGGGTCGGCCGAACGCTCGAGCATGTGTCGATAGAGCTCGTCAACGACCCTGCGTGCGTCGGTCGTACACGGCTGCTGCGCAAGGGCAACCGCCGGGAAAACGACGAGCACGGCGATGGAAAGAAGTCCTCGGAACATACAACCCTCCTAATGAGGGCTTTCCGTCGCACTAATTGTGCCGACGAGAACGGCTGTGGCTATACTCCAGTTCGAACTCAACGGAGAGGAGACCAATGTTGAACCACGCACCTACGCGCGTCGCCATCATGCTCATGACCGGAGCGGTCACGCTGGCGTCGCAAACGCTGGTGATTGCCCAGCAACCCACGGTGCAACGCAAAGTACTTTTGCAGCAGGACCTCACGATTCCGGGGTATCAGGCCGTGCTCGTGTCGGTGGAAATTCCAGTAGGCGGACGCGAAGGCAGGCATACGCATCCGGGATCGGTTCTCGTGCACGTGGAAGAAGGCGCACTCACGCTCGACTACGAGGGCAAGCCGACCGTGACGTACAAGGTCGGAGAATCGTTCTACGTCGAGCCGGGCAAGGTCCACGAGGGGATCAACAGGGGAAACACGCCCATCAAGGCGGTCGCGACCTTCATCGTCGAGAAGGGAAAGCCCTTGACGACCCAGGAGCAGAAGTAGCACAACGCTGTTGACAGATGGGTACGAAGATGCCAGATTTGCGCCCCGGAGGGGATTGAAACATGAGTAGGCACTTGATCGCTCTCGTCATGGCGGCGGCAATTTGCGCCGTGGCTGGTCCCGTGTTCGCACATCATGGCACTGCCGCGTTTGACCTCGGCAAGGTGGTCACGGTCAAGGGGACGGTCACGAGTTTCGACTTCTCCAACCCCCACTGCCTCGTGCATTTCGACGTGAAGAACGACAAGGGCGAGACGGAACAGTGGCAGGCCGAGCTCACCGCGCCGACCAAGCTCGCCCGGGGCGGGTGGAGCAAGCGCACGCTGAAGGCGGGGGACACCGTGACCGTCAGCGGGCCCGTCAGCAAGAGTGCCAATCACACGATCTGGACCCAGAAATTCGTCGGCCCTGAGGGCCCGTTGCCCATCAACGAAAACGATCAATAACCCGCGCGCACGCCCGCGACGTGCGGCATCCGTGGTCGGTGAGGAGACACGCTAATGCGTAACCGCGTCATGCAGCCGGCGCTCGTATTCGTGGCGGCACTCGTATCTGCCTGGACTCTTCGCGCGCAGATCCCGCCGGCGCCGCGTCAGGGCCCCCCGACCACAGCTCCGGTCGCAGCCAAACCTTCTCCGCCGGCGCCGGTTCGCGATTTGAGCGGCGTCTGGATGATGCGGAACCCGCCGGGATCGAACCGCGGATACACGAACTTCACCTTTACCGACCCGAAAACGGATCCGCCCGCCTTGACCGCGTGGGGTCTCGAGAAGTTCAAGGAGGCGAAGGATTCGAACGGGGGTAACTACACGCTGGATGAGACCAACGATCCGGTCCTCCGGAAGTGCTATCCGCCCGGCGTTCCCCGGGTGTACTTCCATCCTTACCCATTCGAATTCGTCCAGACCCCGAAGCAGACGCTCCTGATCTACGAGTACGACCACTGGCTGCGTCGCATCCACACCGACGGCCGTCCGCTTCCGGCCGATCCGGATCCGCTCTGGATGGGAACCTCGATCGGTCATTGGGAGGGCAACACCGCTTTCGTCGTCGAGACCATCGGCTTCAACGAGAAGACCTGGCTCGATCGGCTGGGCCACGCGCATAGCGATCAGCTGAAAGTGACCGAGCGTTTCCGCCGTGTCGATCGTGATCACCTCGACCTCGACATCACAATGACCGACCCGAAAGCGCTGGCAAAACCCTGGTCGACAACGTTCTTCTACCAACTGCGGCCGAACTGGGAGATGGGCGAAATTTCCTGCTCGGGCGACTATCTGGATTTTCCGGGACTCTAGACCCACTACGCTCCGCCATGTTCCACTGTGCTACCCACACGGTGACGCGACGCTCACCTCGTGGAAGCGCGATAGACCGCGATACACACTCTGCGTGAAATGGCGAGCCGGGAGGCTAATTGCGCCCCCCGTTCGAGGGGATGGGATATTTGTCGTCCCGCCAAGAATGGGGAACGAGCGAGGCTGTTCCAGTATTTAGCAAGCGGGATGCCATCGCGCCCTCCGAGCGCCCAACTGACGACGACTTCACAGGAGATCAAGAGAGCAGCAGCTGGTCTCCTGTGAGCCCCATGATCATCATCGCCATCGTTCCCGCACCTTGAACGTAAACTTCCAACTCCCAAGGCGCCTTGGAAATTGGACGTTCAGCCCTGAAGGTTGACGGTTACACTCTTGCGCTGCGTGAAGCTATCGAGCATTCCCTCGAGCGAATATTCGCGGCCGATCCCGCTCTGCTTGAAACCGCCGTATGAATGTCCAGGGAACTGACCGAGCCCCTGGTTAATCTGGATCCAGCCCGACTCGATTGCGTGCGCAGTGCGCAGCGCCTTCGCGATGTCGTGCGTCCAGACGTAGGCCGCAAGACCGTAATGACTGTCGTTTGCCATCCGGACGGCATCGGCCTCGTCCTCCCACGGGATGGCGACCATGACCGGGCCGAAAATTTCTTCCCGGGCGATGCGCCAGTCGTTGTGCACCTCGGCAAAGACTGTCGGCTGGACGAAGTAGCCCTGTGCGAGCGGTCCCGCGCTCGGCGGCAGCCCGCCGAGCACAAGGCGCGCGTCCTTCTGACCCAGGCCGTCTTCGATGTACGAGCAGACGCGGTCGAACTGCTTCCGGTTGATGATCGCGCCCATGTCGGTCGCTTCATCGACGGGATCGCCGATCTTCAGCGTCGTGAGCTTGGCCGCCAGCTTGGTCAGGAAGGAGTCGAAGATCGATCGATGCAGAAAGAGGCGCGACCCCGCCGTGCACGACTGTCCCTGCCGCGTGACGCGCATCCCGGAGATAACGCCGTCGACGGTTCGCGCCTCGTCGGCATCGGGGAATACGATCGCCGGGCTCTTGCCGCCAAGCTCGAGCGATACGGGCACTATGCGATCGGCCGCCGCGTGCATGATGAGCTTGCCGACCTCGGTCGACCCGGTGAATGACAGCTTGCGCACGAGCGGATGCCGCGCGAGCGCCGCGCCGCACTCTTCGCCATAGCCGGTCAGCAGATTCACGACGCCCGGCGGGAGGTGCTCGTTGCACAACTCCGCGACACGCAGCAATCCCAGCGGCGCGTCTTCGGCCGCCTTCAGCACCAGGGTATTGCCCGCCGCTACCGACATCGCGATCTTCAGCGTGCCGAGGACGACCGGAGCGTTCCACGGCACAATTCCGCCAACCACGCCGATTGGCTCGCGGCGCGTGTAGCTGAGAACGTGCTCACCAAGGGGCACCGTTTCGCCTTTGAGCTCGCTGACGACGCCGCCAAAATAGCGGAGCACATCGACGGTGCTCTTCACCTCTGGACGGGCCTGGGTGCGAATCGCGTTTCCCGTCTCCAGGGCGACGGTACGCGCGATTGACTCGACTTCGGCCTCGACCGCATCGGCAATTTTCAGCAGCGCCCTGCCCCGGTCGCGCGGCGCCACCAGCCGCCAGGCCTCGAACGCCGTGGCCGCGGCGCGAACGGCCCTGTCGACGTCCGCATCAGTCGCACGCGGCGCTTCACCAATGACGGTGCGATTCGCGGGATTTTCGATGTCGATGAACCGCCCGTCTGAGCTTTTGGCGGGTTTGCCACCAATCAGCATCAGGTGACGGGTCTTGGTTTTTTCGCTGCTGGGTCGTTGAGTTGCGGTAGGCATGATGTTTAATAGCAGGAAAGTTTACCCAAGAATGGAGGCCGGGCATATGACACGCTTCTCTGCGATTGTGGGGGGACTTCTTGCGCTGGTTGTCGGCGGCGTTCTCTTCACCCAGGCGTCGGCTCAGACCGCTCCGCCGTGGACCACACTGTTCGATGGTCGAAATCTGGATGCGTTCAACCCGGTTGGTACTGCCAATTGGAAGATCGCGGACGGCGCCGTGCAGGCTGATTCCGGCACTGGTTTCCTTGTCACGAAACAGCCGTACGGTGACTTCGAAATCAAGGCGGACATTTGGGTAGATGAAAAAGCCAACAGCGGGATCTTCATCCGCTGCGCCGATCCGGCGAAAATCGGGGCAGACAGCTGCTACGAGGTGAATGTCTTCGACACGCGTCCCGATCCCGCCTATGCCACCGGCGCCATCGTCGACGTGGCCAAGGTGACGACGCCGATGAAGGCCGGCGGCAAATGGAATACGCTCGAAGTCAGGGCCGAGGGGCCTCGGCTGATGGTGACGTTCAACGGCATCCGCACGGTCGACGTCCAGGATGCCAAACATGCGCGCGGACCGATCGGTCTTCAGTACGGCGCGGGCGTCGTCAAGTTCCGCAACGTGCAGATCCGGGCGCTCGGGCGATGAACGCTAATCCCCAATTCCCAATTCCCAACTCCCAAGAAGTTGGGTTCCGTCCCCTTGGAAGTTGGACGTTGGGAGTTGGGAGTTGCGCCGTGGTGATGGCGCTGAGCGGCGTGGCGCACGCCGCGCACCATTCGCTCGCGGGTATGTACGACCAGAGCCGGCGCGTGGCCCTCGACGGCATCGTCGCGCAATTTCACTACGTGAATCCACATCCGTACGTGGTGCTGGATGTGAAAGACGCCAGTGGCAGGACGCAACAGTGGCGGCTTGAGATGGACAATCGGCGCGAGCTTGCCGACATCGGCATCACGAGCGAGACACTGAAACAAGGCGACCGTCTCGTTGTGTCCGGAAGTCCGGGGCGCGCTGAACCGCGTCTGCTGTATGTCTGGAAGCTCGATCGTCCGGCGGACGGCCTGGACTACGAGCAGATCGGCGGGACGCCGAGAATTCGTATCCGTTCGCGCTAGCCCTTCTCAGGCGCTGCGCGATCGCCTGTGTCGAAAGACGGTAGAGAGAGCGAACGGTTCGGTAGAAGCTGACGCGGAGGACTCGGGAAATATTTCGAGGTCCGCGTCAGTTGTCCGTCCCCACTCCATGGACGAAGGCCGTCTCGTGTACGCGTCCTCGCTCTCGTCCAGCGGCGTCGAGCAGCACACCGTACACTTCGTACTCTCCGCTTGGAACATCTCGAAACTCCACGACCGCCGATCGCGCGGAGCGCTCGCCGTCGAGCGAAATCTCACTGCTTCGGTAAAACCCCCCGGAATCGGCCACGACCTGCAGGACCCTGTTGTCTGCATCCGGCTGAATACGAAGGCGAACGCTGAGGTTCGTCGGCGCAACGGATTGCCGCGGCGATACCGTCATCGTGATGGCCTGGTCCGCTTCGAGCGGCAGCGCGGCAGCAAGCAACAACGCGGCGAACCATGCTCGACGGCTCAACATCTCAGGCGGCTCCAATCAACTGGTCGACGACGACATGCTTCATGTCTCGACCAGTGGCAACCGGCGTACCGTCCGCGTCAGCGTGGTTCCTGGGGGCGCAGGGAGTTGATCGTTTGGATGTAACCCTCACTGCCAACATGACATCCGAACCACCGCAGTGCGAACGGACCGACGATGCCTGGTTGGATCAGGTGTGACAATCTGGCGCAACTGTGCGCCACGCCCCTGAGCGGATATGTGCGGTGTGATCGGGCGTCGTGAGCCACCTTCTCTGGACGGATCGAGCGTCACGCGGCCGCGACGTGCTCAGAGGACACGCTGATGTGCCTCTGAGCACATACACGATGATTTAGCGAATCGACCTGGTGAGAAGCCGCCGAGCCAACCCGTGGAAGAGGCGAAGGCGGTAAGCAGCACGCGGACCTAGGAAGGTCCGCGCCGCAGGACGGCGGTTAGAGCCCGAAGTGAAGCCCGAAGCCGACGTACGAGATGTCGTCCTGGAAGAATTGTCCGTACGGCGACGGGCCCTGATACATTTCCAACATGAGCATCACGAGTCGCCCGGGATGGCCGCTCGGTCCTGAGCGCAGCCATTCCAACCCGACTCTCCCGCTGACCGCCGGTGACCAGTCGTGCCGCTCCGTCGCCTTGAGATCGACACCACCGACCATTTGAAGCGGCCCCGCGCGACCCGTGCGGAGCTCCCCACCACCGTGGAAGAGTTTGGCCGCAACCGTGTCCGGCTCACGACGAAAGACGCGTTCGCCCCCGGCGTACACGCGCAGCGGCCCGATTTCCTGCGACAACAGGAAGTCCACCGACTCGAACGACAGGTTCTCGCGTTCGATGGCTTCCCCGCGCAAAAGGTATTCGTCGCCCAGATGTGAACTCTGATGGTAGATCCTCACACGCGTGCTGAAGCCACTTCGTCGGAACGTCAGCGGCAATCCGACGATGTAGTCCGCGTTGATGAGATCGTTCGACTCTGTTCCGAGGTCAAACTGCGCGAAGATGCTGCCGATCACGTCGAGCTGCACACCTTCGCCCTGCGACGGCCCGCCCCAGCGCAGAAGACCGAAGGTGTCCCCGAGCCCGACCGAACCGATGTTGGTTCCTTTGCCCGCCGGATCGTCCAGGGAACGAAAGGTGCCGCGCAGGAAACTCACGAACGTGCGTGGTTCCTTGGGGTCGGCGAGCACTGGGCAGAAGATCTGGTCCTGCGGAAAGAGCACCATACCTTCCGCCTCGGCCTCGTGGACTCCTGCGCCGCACCGTGGCACGCCGACCGTTTGGGCTTCGGCTGACGGCACGCACAGAAGCACAACGATGACGAAGGAGATCAAGACTCGATGTGGACTCAAAACCAGAGCCCGCTACGCGTGTGACGAGGGCTGCTGCGTTGAGAACACGGTCGTCTTGCCCGCTGCGTCGAAGGTCAGCACGTCATACGGCCGGCCATTCTGTCCTTCCATACCGGGCGATCCAATCGGCATCCCAGGGACGGCAAGGCCAACGACCTTGGGCCGCTGCTTGAGCAGACGCTGGACATCGGTTGCCGGCACGTGTCCTTCGATGACATAGCCTCCGACAAGAGCGGTGTGGCAGGACCGTAGCTGGTTTGGAACGTGGTATTTCGTCTTTACCGCGGCGATGTCGCGCACGTCCGTCACAGTTGTGTCGAATCCTCGCATCTTCATGTGCGTCACCCAGTTCGAACAGCAGCCGCACGTCGGGTCTTTGTAGATATCGACTTTCGGTGACTGTTGACCGCGGATTCGGTAGGAAGCCGACGCAACAATCGAGATGGCGAGCAACATCTTCCTGCGGCTGATCGTTTCCATCGGCACTCCTTTTCCCTGCTGTCGTCACCCGCTCGAAATGAATCTTTGAGGGGCGGCACGTCAATTCTGCCACGTATCTGGCGCGAACGGCCGCCCCCGTAGGGTGTCCCTATGACTCGCTCGGAACTCCACAGACGTTCGCAGGAATGGCTGGAATCGCCGTGAGGTATTCGTAGATCGCGCGGAGGTCACGATCGAGCAGGCTCTGATACACAGGCCACGGCATCACCTCCAACACGTGGCCGGGATTGTCGGGGTCCTCACCCGTTCGTATGACGTGACGGAATTGGTTGAACGTCAGGCCTGCCGGCTTCCCGTCTTCCCAGGGGGTGATGTCGCGTGATACCGGTGTAGCCGGGTCTCCCGGGGGGCCAAACGGTGTGCCGCCGGCAAGGTAGCAGTTGATGTTGATTTGCTTCGGCGCGCCGAGAAACGCATAGGGATCCACCGTGAACGGTGGCGAGGTGTGACAATCGTTGCAGCCGCCAGCGGCATTGACAAGATAGCTCCCGAGTCCGACGAGCGCCCTGTTCTTGCCCTTGAGATTCAGCGTGATCCCCTGGGATTGGGCGTAGTTGAAGCCTGCCTGAATCCTCGAGGCATCCCCGTCCGGCGCATCATGCCCGTCTTCTGCCCCCAGTATCGCCATCCCGAGAGAAAGTATGAAGACTGACGCCACAATTCCTACGACAACGTTTGGTTTCATATGGTTTGTCCTCTAGCCCCTTCTCACTGCCGAGCTTCCGTCTCGCACCCGGCCTCAATGAGCACGAGGCAACGGGTCCGGTTATACACCGAACGCAGCAGCCAGGGCTGTAACCATGTCACGACGCGCGAGCGCGTTGAGGCAACGCACAGTTCGAGTTCTACACCCGAGCCAGAACGTGCGGTAACCTGTGTGGCAAGCGTTGCAATGCCCTTGATCCTGACTCACGTGCCGCCGCTGCACTGGGCCGTCGCCGGCACCGGCATTGCGGCTGTGACCCTGTGCCTCCTCTTCCTGGCCAACCGCCGGCTCGGCATCTCCACGGGCTTCGAGGACATGTGCAGCTTCGTGACCGCTCTTCCCTATTTCCGCCGAAGCAGTGTGCGGTCGGGACGGCAATGGCGACTGCCGTTTGTCGCCGGCCTCCTCATCGGCGGCTTTCTGTCCGCAGTATTGAGCACCGGCTGGAGACCGATCTGGGATCTCGGCATGCTCGATCAGGCACTCGCGTTGGGTCCCGCCGGAAAGCTGGCGTGGATGTTCGTCGGCGGGCTCTTCATCGGCTTCGGTACGCGCCTCGCTGGCGGGTGCACCAGTGGCCACGGCATCTTCGGATTGTCGAACTTCGAGCTGCCCAGCCTCATCACGACGATGAGCTTCATGGCGGGCGGCATCGCGACCACGCAGCTCCTCTACCGCGTTGTCTTCCACTGGCAGGGATGAATGATGACGCTCCTGTACGTCGTGCTTGGCACCGCCTTCGGTTTCATCCTGAGCCGCTCAGGAGCGGCCGACTACAACTACATCCAGGCCATGTTCCTCTTCGAGCGGGTCCAGTTGTACGGAATCATCGGGACCGCCGTGGCCGTGACCGCGCCGGGTGTGTGGCTCATCAAGCGCCGCGGCCGCACCGCGGCAGGCCGTTCCATTGAGATCGAGCTGAAGCCGCTTCATCGGGGCAACATCATTGGCGGCCTGCTGTTCGGCGTGGGCTGGTCAATCGCCGGGATGTGTCCGGGCCCCATCTTCGTGAACATCGGCGAGGGCAAGGTCTATGCGCTTGCCGCGCTCGCCGGCGCGCTGCTAGGAGCCGGAGTGTTCGGTGCGATCTATGGGCAGATTCAGCACTGGTTCCGGCTGCCGCCGCTCGCGCTCGGCACAGGAGACGGTTAGCGGGGGGTGCGAGAGGTGCAAGCGGCACCCGTCGCACCCTTCGCTACCCCCAAAACGCGGCGACGAGGCTCGCGGCCAGCGCAAGCAGCACGGTGAGCGTGAGCGCCACGAACACCCAGTCGCGCTCCCTGACGTACTCCACGACAGAGACGATAACGCGCGTGGTCGGCGTCGCGAGCAGGATGATGAGGCCCGCGGGCAGCAGGACCCGCGCGAGTGCGCCGCCGCGACCGAGGATCATCAGGGTGAGCCCCGCAGCGAAGCACGTCGAGCTCGTAGCTGTCCCGAGCCGCAGCACCCTGCCTATGATCAGCTCGAGATGCCCGGCGTCGCGTTCATCCGGATTCACGACCCCGCGCTCCGCGTGAACATCAACCCGGCCACGGCGATGAGCACCGCAGCCATCAGAATCTTCAACCACTTGACCGATGCGTGCTCGGCGGCATGCAGCGCCACCCACGATCCGAGCTGAACGCCGAGCACAGCCGGCGCGGCGAAAAGTGCCTGCAAGTTGCCACGGCCGTAATAGATGATCGCGCCGCCGGTGGCCGTGACGCCGATCATGAGTGCGCTCGTTGCCGCCGCCGCGCGCAGCGGCACACCGCACCACGCATTCAGGACCGGAACCTTGATGACCCCACCACCGATACCGAGCAGGGACGACAGGTTCCCCGCGACAAACGACGCGAACAGCGCCAACGGCAATCGCCTGACCTGGTAAGTGACGACACAGCCGCTTTCGGCATCGTAGAAGCGGCCTCCGAGCCGCCCCGGATCCGCGTTCGCATCGCAGATGACGTTCCGCCGATTGACCCGCCCGAGCATCGTCACAGCGACGACGATCGAGACGAAGCCGAAGATCCGCTGCAGGGTCGATTCAGCGACCATCTGCGCAGTGATGCCTCCGAGCAGCCCCCCCGCCACCGTGGCTACCTCGAGAAGCATCCCGAGGCGCAGGTTCATGAGCTGATTCCCGGCGCGGGCGGCAGCCACTGCGCTCGACGTCGCAATCACGGTCGTCAGGCTGATTGCCGCCGCAGACTTGAGAGGAAATCCGAGGCCGAGGGTCAGGAAGGGCACGAGCAGAATGCCGCCCCCGAGCCCGAGGGCGATGCCAAGGCCGCCGGCGACAGCGCCGGCGGCAAAGATGATGAAGGCCAGCGAGACGGTGAGAGGCGGCACGCCGCCGCTACTGTTTGTGATTCTGCGCGTAGTCGAGCGCGAACATCTTGAGCGCCGGGTTCGTCAGGCCGAGCAGGGCCGCCTCAGTGCCCGCACGATCGGCGTCCCACTTGTCGATCTGCATCCGCTTGATCATCCACATGGCCGCCGCGCGATTCCCGCTGGCGCAGTGGATAAATGCCGGATCGTTCTTCCGGTCCGTCACCGATTTCAGAAAGGTATCGACGACGGCCGGGTCCGGCTTAGCGGTATTGAACGGCAGGTGAATGAAGTTGATCCCGGCGGCTTTCGCGGCCGCCGCTTCAGCGTCGATCTCCGCGCCGGGTTCGCTCGCCTCGCGAAGATTGACGACGGAGGCGAAACCCATCTTCTTCAGCTCGGCCACGGCCGCCGGCGTTGTCGCGCCAGCGCAGGCGATCGTCGTTTCGACGCGGGCCATGTTGGTCACGCCCGGCACGGAAACCTTCGACACGGTTTGCGCGTACGGCGCAACAGCACAAACGCCGACGAGGCAGCCGGTAACAACAAGCAATCGCAATCTCATGACAGGACTCCAGTGAACCCGAGGAATGGTGGAAAGAGCATGGCGTATGTTAGGCTCGCTGCATCATCAGGTCAACGCAGATTCGCCCGGAGACGATGCGAGCCCGAACCGCTGCCTTCCTCATGGCCGGCGCACTTCTGGGAGGCGCGGGGTGCTCGCGTGCACCCGAGCCGGTGGCAGCGGCCGGCCCGAAGATGAGTGGGCCCCTCATCGCTGCCAGCGCGACGATGGTGGCCGCGTGGGAGTTCCCCAGGAATCCGCTCGTCGACGCATCGCTCGACAAATCTCAGCTGTCGGAAGAAGTCAGGAGGGGCTTCAGACTGTTCACGAACACGCCGGTCGAAGCGCCTCACCTGGCACCCGGGAAGATGTCCTGCAGCAACTGCCACATGAACGCCGGGCAACGGGAAAAATCACTGCCGCTCGTCGGCGTCGCCGGGATGTTTCCCGAGTACAACCGGCGGTCGGGCCGTTTGATCAGCCTTGGCGATCGGATCACGGACTGCTTCCTCCGCAGCGAAAACGCCACCGGCGGCACTCTCCGCCCCGACGAGCTGCCGACGCCCACATCGAAAGAAGTGCTCGCGATCTCCGCGTATCTGACGTGGCTCGCCCGAGGTTCCGAATTGGGCAAGAATCCATCGTGGCGCGGCCAGAACACGATCCCCCCGAAGAACCTTATTCCGGTCGAGAAGCTCGATGCACGCAAAGGCGAGGCGATTTACGCAGACCGTTGTGTCACCTGTCACGGCGCCGACGGCCAGGGCGTGGAAATCGGCGACAAGACGGCGGGGCCGCTCTGGGGGCCCGACTCGTGGAACGATGGCGCCGGGGCAGCGCGCGTCTACACGCTTGCCGGTATTATTCGGTACTCGATGCCGTATCTCGATCCCGGCAACATGACCGATGAGGACGCGCAGCAGCTGGCCGTGTTCATCAATTCGAAACCCCGTCCGGTCTATCCGTCCAAGGACCGTGACTATCGCACCGAGCAACTGCCGCCCGACGCTGTGTACTACGGACAACGATAAGTTGGAACTTCATCGAAGGAGCGCCTGATGTCTTCACTTCACGGTCGCCGATCGTTCTTCTCCGCCGTAGCCTCGCTGACCGGCCTCGCGGTGGCCCGCCTCTCCGCCGGTCAACAGCCGGCGGCGCAGACAGCGGCAAGACGCGCGAACGAGTTCGACATGGCCTGGCTCAATCAGGTCAAGGGGCGGCACAAGCAGCTCTATGACCTCGGAAGTCTCGAGCTGTCCGTCGAGCCGCGCCCGCTCCGCTTCACGCGTAACTTCCTCGACACGTTCCGCGATGTCGATCACCTCGAGTACCCCGACATCAACACGGCGGTCGGGATTTCGGGCCCCGCCTTCCCGATGAACGCGTCCGACAGGCTGTGGGCCAAGTACAAACTCGGCGAGCGCTCGAAGATCATCGATCCGATGACGAAGCAGCCCGCCGTGCGGAACATTTTCTATGACGACGGCAGCGACATCAGCGTCAAAGCGATCCAGGCGCGCGGCACACTGTTCTGGCAGTGCAACGTGGCGCTCGGCAACGTCGCGCAACAGCTGGCGACTGCGTTCCAGATGCCGTTGGCGGACGTACGGGCCGATCTCGTCGCCGGCCTCAATCCAGGCGTTCGCCTGATGCCCTCGCACGTGATGGCGCTTGCCCTGGCCCAGGAAAAGGGCTTCTCCTACATGAAGCCCTGAAATCGAAGATCCCGAAGCCCCAATTTCCAATCCCCAATTGTCTTGGGAGTTGGGGCAACCTCATTCTGAGTCTTCGACGGCTCGGCCGCTCTTCATGCTGAGCCCCTGCAACGCTCGCGGGTTACTTGAGGCTCTGCGTCGTAAGACCAGGAAGTGTGTCCCGCGCGGCGATTTCCAGCCGCAAGCGGTCAATCATCTGGGTTGAGTCGCGCCTGAGAAGGCGCTTGAGCACGAATCCGGGCACGTCGAATGAGGGTTCGGCCACCAGCTCGTAGGTGATCACGGTTTGCCCGTCCTGCGGCGAGAGGCGCCAGGCACCTGCGTACCGTGAGAAGCTCCGCCCACAGCGGTCGCGGAAGATCAGAGCGTCGGGCCGCTCGTCGATCTCGAGGATAAGGTGGACGTGCTTCGAGAACATCATGAAGGCCGACACTGCCTCCTGCTCGACAACCGCCCATCCATTCCCGCGCTCGCGGACCGTGCTCGTCCGAACATCCGGCATGAACCGCGGAATCTGTTCGTAGTCGGTGAGGACGGTCAACGCAACTGACGGGGACTGTGAAACCAGGAATCGCGCCGTCACCGTGTAAACGCCCCGTTCCTCACGGACCGTTACACTCTCGGTCCGCTGTTCGGCCGCGCCCAACGAGGCGTGCAGGAGCACACACAGAAGGGCGGCGGCCGTGGTCAGAAGCCGGCCGCCGCTTGCGCGTGCGCGTGAGGTCGCTACCTTGGAGACCATGTCTGCCCTCTCCAACTCTAGAAAGCGATCACGCCTTCGAGCATCATCCCCTTGAACTGCCCACCGTTCCTGATGTTGGTGGCCGGGTACCCGAAGTATTTCTGGTTCACGTACTCCGCCTTCGCCAGCACGTTGGGCGTAATGAACCAGCCCCCACCGAACTGCCAGCGATTGGCACCAACATCACCGCTGATGCCAGGAAGATCCCCGTGTGCCTTGTTGTAGCGGGCTCCCACGAACAGCGTCTCGTCGGGCATGAAGCGGTAGACCGTATCGACAGCGTACTGTTTCCAGATTCGTTCAGTCACCTCCGTCGACGCTTTGCCCTCCGCGCGTTCGAGCACTCCAAAGAGCTCCAGGCCCCTGAATTTCACAAATGGGTTCATCTGAAACGCTGTGACCTTGTTCTTGAATCCGGGATTGATGAGCCCGGAATCCTTTTGTGCAGCCTCAGTCGCCTGGGTGTTCTCGAGAACGTAGTAGTAGCGGGAGCCAGCGCGGTCGCCGCCATACAGCGTGTTGCTCATCGATTTGTCCGACTTATACATGGACCCTGTCAGACGGACACGGAGATCCTTCTTCACGTGCCGATCAACGCCGATCTTTCCAATGTAGGTCGGGCCACGCTGGCCTGGCGTGAGCACGGTTCCCCGGATTTCGCCGCCGGTCACGGCGCCCATGGCAATCACGCCGGACGTCTTCAGATAGACCTCGCCACCGATTTCAGTGGTGAACGCGTCCATGATGTAGTTGCCGACGAAGGGGTTGTAGACCGCGTTGCCGTTATCGCTGCGACGGAAATGCGCGTCTCCGTAGTTGATTTCCATGTGACCGACGCGGACGGTCACGATCTCCATCAGGGCCTTCAGCGGGACAAAGTCAATCGGCGACTGATCGATCTGAATGTATCCCTCCTTCACCCAGGTCTCGTTGTGGTGCCGGGACGAGAGATAGCTGGTGAGCGCGACGCGGACACCAGGCGCGAGCTGCGTATGCAGGCTCAAGTTCGCCGTCGAGTTGTTAAAACCGAACCCGATATTCGCGAGCTGATTCGCGTCAACGCCGTTCACGATGTTCGGCGCCGCTGCATTGCGGTGCGACAGGTTCTGGACCTGCGAGGTGAACGCCGCGCCGAAGTCCAGCTTGAAGCCGGTGAATTCGACGCCCGGATCCTTGGGGGTCTCGAATACGTTGATGCCGCGCCTGTCCTGCGCACGGAAGTACTGCATCGTGATCGGCCGCCCCTTCTTCCATGACGACTCCGCCGCTGCCGCGGCTGCAGCTGCCTGGTCTTCGGTAGCCGTGCTGTTGGAGGCGCCAACGGCTTCCGTCGGGGGCGCCGCACTGTCGGAGCTTTGTTGGGCTGCCGCAGGCGAGGTTATCGCCAGCAGCGCCGTCATCGCCGTTGCGATACGAAATGTGGTCTTCATGATCGTGTCCTTTGCAGAAGTGCTGATGTCGCGCAAATCGTTGACGCCGTTCTTACGAACGCGGAATCGCCAATACCGTCTCGAAGGTGACCGTCACCTTCGGATCTGTTTTCAACATCCCGAGCATCGCCGTCGGCGGCTTGATGCCGTAGTCCGTCATCAGAAGCTGCAGTTGTCCGTGGACGGTGAGCGTTTCGCCCTTGTGCTCCGTTGTGATGTCGAGAGCAACCTCCCGCTCGACGCCGGCGATGTGCAGCACGCCAATGCCGCGAACGACGCCCGGATCTCCCGGGCGCGGTTCGAACCGGAGCAGACGGAAGACGATGTCCGGGTGGTCCTTGACCTGCAGCGCCTTGTACATGTTCTTGTCGAGGTCGCCCTTGGGGGACGTCAGCGTACCCGCCGGGATCGCGATCTCGAACGCCTCGACACCGCCAGGTTTCAACGCGTTCGTCCACACGTCAGGACCGTCCAGTGGGCCAGCGACCAGCGCGCGCGTCACGCGGACTGTGGTCGTTGAAGCCGTGTACGCATGGATGTTAGAGGTGCCGCTGATCGTGATACGGGCTGAGTCGATCGCGAGTGGTGTCTGGGCGGCCGCGAGCGCACCGCCGGCGACGCACATCGTGATGGCCATTGCGGAGCCGAGAAGAGCGTGAGCGCCGAGTCGTTTTCGCATGTGATCCTCGCTGTTGTCCTGAGTTCGTCATCCTCTTGGGCAACAGGCATGCCGCGACGTGAAATGCGGCTAATTGGAGGATTCTGGAGAAAACACGCGCATCAACGGTCAGAACGTGGGGATTATTTCGCGCGTATGCGCGGCTTTCCGGGGTGGGTAATTCTCCCCAGACACTGCGAGAAATCCCGCAGAGAGCGACAACTGCGACAACAGAGTGCCGTTGCTTCGCTGGACGACGCAGAGAGACGAGGTCGATCTACTCCGTTCACAATCGTGATGGAGTTCTGCAGCTCAATTCGTCTCATGAGCGTCCGCGACGAGCGAGGCGGGCAGCTAATGTCGGGGGGCCATCAGCGGATTGCGACGACTGCGACGGGCAGCGTCAGACCCATCAGGATGGGTGGCTAAACAGACATCAACCGCTGGGGGACCACGCTGATCGCTAGCTTTTCGCGCTCAGACCGAACTTCTCGATGCGGTACCGCACTTGATCGCGATTGATGCCGAGAAGCTGACCCGCCTGCGTCTGGTTGCCTCCGACACGCTCCAGCGCCTGGATGAGGAGCTGCCGTTCGACATCGTCGAGGCTGACGCCTTCGGCGGGCAGTTTGAACTCGATCGGCGTGACGCTCCGTGTCAGGGTTGTAAAGTCGCTCGGCTGCAGCCAGTCGACATCGATCAGCAGCATCGCGCGCTCGATCGCATTACGCATTTCACGGACGTTCCCCGGCCATTGATAGTGCTCGAGCATCGCGAGCGCGTCGGGTGAGGCCCCGCGAACATGCCGCTTGAATTCACGGTTGAACAAGTCGATGTAGAACGCGGCAAGCAGAGGAATGTCGCCGTGCCGTTCGCGAAGGGGCGGGAGCGCAATCGGCATGACCTGCAACCGGTAGAACAGGTCCTCGCGAAACTTGCCGTTTCGGACTTCCTCCTCGAGGTTGCGGTTGGTCGCGGCAATCACTCGAACGTCAACTCGAATATCGGAGAGGCCGCCGACGCGTTTGAAGGTCTTCTCCTCGAGAAACCGCAACAGCTTGGCCTGCAGTCCCGACGTCATCTCGCCGATTTCATCAAGGAACACGGTGCCGCCGTCGGCCGTCTCGAGCAGACCGCGCTTCTGCTGCCGCGCGTCGGTGAACGCGCCGCGCTCGTGCCCGAACAGCTCGCTTTCGAGAAGCTGCTCGGGAAGCGCCGACATCGTGATGTTAACGAACTGCCGCCGGGCGCGGTCGCTGTTGTAATGAATGGCCTTGGCGGCGAGGTCCTTGCCGGTTCCGGTGTCGCCGGTCAACAGGACCGTCGACGCGGGACTCTTTGCGACACGTTCAAGCAGCGACTTGATCGCCTGCATCGCAGGCGACGAACCGATGATCGAATCGAACGAATACTCGCGCCCCTGGCCACTCCGCAACGCCCGCACTTCACGGCGAAGCTGACCGGTTTCGAGCGCTTGCTCGACCAGCAGCACGACTTCGTCGAGATTGAACGGCTTGTTGACGTAATGGTAGGCGCCACGCCTCATCGCTTCGACGGCGTTTTCGACCGTCGAGAAGGCGGTCATCATGATGACCTGTGTTTCCGGCCTGACCTCCTTGACGCGTTTGAGCACGGTCAGGCCGTCGCCGTCGGGCAGCTTGAAATCGAGGAGCACGAGATCGATCTCGGTCGCGGACATCCGATCGAGCGCCTCGGACGCGAGACCTGATTCGAGGACGTCATAGCCCTCGGCGGTCAGGCGTTCACACAGAGACCACCGAATGAGCGATTCGTCGTCAACGATCAACAATGTCGCGGATGGCACAGCGCTTCAGTATAACGATGACCAGCGCCGAACGAGACAAGGCGGTCGTCGCCAGCAGCCTGGTCCTGTGCGCTGCGATCTTTCTTTTCTGGCCGATCTCTCGTCCGGCGCTGCTTGATGATGCGCAGCGGGTCAGCAGCTTTTACTGAAGACCGGACGGACGCGGTCCGAGCGTGCGAACCATGTCGTCGAGGTCGTGCATGTTGAACGGCTTCGTGAGGACCCTGCACGCGCCAAGTTGCAGCGCGCCCGCGGTGACCTCCGCCGTCCCGAACGCGGTCATCATCACGATCGCGCTCGCGGGCGCGAGGTCGCGGATTTTAGCGAGTAGTCCCAGGTCGTTTGAATCTGGCAGACGGAAATCCAGCAGCACGACATCAGGACCAGGCGTCGTTTCAAGGGCCGCAAGTGCAGACACGGCATCGTAAGCCTCCGTCACCTCATGGCCGGCGGCGCCAAGCGTCTCTGCGATCGACCAGCGAATCAAGAACTCGTCGTCGACGACGAGGACGCGCAATGACGTGCTCCCTTGTCCAATGCGAATATAAGTCGCGGCCGTGCGGAATATTCCGCGGCGTCCACCGCGCGGCCCGCGGCGGCGCGTTGTTTCATTGAGGGTTTCAACGGCCCATCACTTCGGCGCCGAAACAGTTTCAAGATCTGCGCCGGTGCGACTAGGTTATCGGCAATTGAACGGTCACCGTCGTACCTCCTCCCGGCGGAGACCGCACATCGATGGTGCCTCGATGCGCTTCAATCAACCGCCTGGCGGTCGGGAGGCCAAGGCCGCTCCCACGTGACTTGGTCGTGAAGAAGGGCGTGAAGATCTTCTCCAGAATCTCGGGCGCTATGCCGGGGCCGCTGTCGACGAACGCAATGTGGCAGGCACCCTCGGAGACGTTCACTGACACGTTGAGAGTGCCCTGCCCGCGGATGGCGTGAGCGCCGTTGACGAGCAGGTTGAAAAAGACGATCTGGAGCAGCCCCGGGTCGGCGAGAATCGTCGGTTGGGATCCCTCGATGTCGACGCGCACAGCCTTGAGTGCGGGATCCTCAGTGAGCAGTTCCACGGTCGATGTCACAAGCGATCGAATCTCGACCAGCGACGGTTTCGGCTGCGGGGGCCTCGCGAAAAGCAGCAGATCTTTCATCAGATCGTTCAGCGAATCGATGCGGTTGACGATCTCCTTCACGACGCCCGCATCCTTGCTGTCGACCGGCAGTCGGCCGCCGATCACCTCGATCGCACCGCGAACCGCGGCGAGCGGATTCTTCACCTCGTGCGCAATCACCGCAGCCATCTCACCGAGTCTCGCGAGCGCCGTCTGCTCCCGAAGCTGCGTCTCGATGGCCACGCGTGCAGTCAGATCATGAAGAATGCCCGTGAACTTACGCTCTCCAGCAAGCAACGTTTCGCCGACCGACAAATGCAGCGGAAACGTCGTGCCGTCCTGCCGCCGACCGGTCACCTCGCGGCCCAGGCCGATGATCTTGTGAATGCCCGTCGCGAGATACCGCGCGAGGTATCCGTCGTGCTCTTCATGGTAGGGCGTCGGCATGAGCATGTTGACGTTGCGGCCAACCACATCCTGTTCGCGGTAGCCGAACAGGCGTTCCGCCGCCGGATTGAACGCCTCCATATGCCCTTTCACATCGATGACGACAATGGCGTCGACTGCGGATTCCACCACCGCTCGCCAGCGGGCTTCGCTCGCGCGCAGGCGCTCTTCCAGCCGCACCCGAACGGAGAGATCGTGGAGAATGCCGGTGAACCGTCGCTCCCCGGCAACGGCCATCTCGCCGACCGAAAGATGGAGCGGAAACGTGCTGCCGTCGCGGCGTAGTCCCGTCACCTCGCGCCCCATCCCGATGATCTTCTTGACGTGGGTTTCGTTGTACCGCGACAGGTAACCGTCGTGCTCCTCGTGATACGGCGACGGCATCAGCATTTTGACGTTGCGGCCCAGCACCTCCGCTTCGAGGTAGCCGAACAACCGTTCGGCGGCGGGATTGAAAGACTCGATCTGGCCATGGTCGTCGATGACGACGATGCCATCGACCGCCGACTCGACGACGGACCGCCAGCGGACGTCGCTGCTCCGCTGTACGACCTCGCCGAGTTTCCGCGCACTGATGTTGCGCGCGACCTTGGCGGCGCCGACGACAGTGCCGCGCGCATCCACAATGGGGGACATCGTAATCGACACGTCGATGAGACCGCCGTGTTTCGTCCGGCGAACCGTTTCGAGATCCTTGATGCCTTCGCCGGCTCTGAGACGGCCAACTATAGCCAAGAATTCGCCGCGGTGACTCTCCGGGACGAGAATCGAGACCGGCCGGCCGCGCATTTCCGTCGCGTCATAGCCATACAGGCGCGAGGCGCCGCCGTTCCACGTCAGGATGATGCCGTCGAGATCCGTGACGACGATGGCGTCGTCAGAGGACTCGACGACGGCGGCAAGAATACGTGCAGCCTCGTCCTCCGGCTTGAAGGAAGGGGAGGACCGTTCGGGCATTATGGATTTCGGTGGCCTCAGTATATGGCTGACGATCGCCCCGCTGTATTCCGTCAGCGGGGCTCCATTTCACAGCTACCGGCGCCGCTTGCAGGAGTCTTCTTCGCATTCGCGGCCCACAGTCACCAGTCGCTGGGCGCCTCAATGCGCCACCCCGTCGAGCGCGCGGAGACGGCCCCCCGTCTTCTGGACCTCCACGTACTGAAATTCGACAATGTCGCGAACCGTCGGTGGGAGCATGCCTTCCAGCGCATCCCTGTACACGTCGAGCGAAAAATGTTCCCCGCGTTCAGCCTCGTGGACGATCGCCTTCTGGTTATTGCCGGTCAGTGCATGGCGCAGATCCATCCAGGTCCGGTGGAGTGCGCCGGCGGTGGTGCCCTCGGCGTCTCGCGCGCCCCCAAGACGCTGCGCGTGCGGCAGCAGGTCGGCCGCAAACCTACCACGCTGCGAGGCGATATCAAGGAACAGGGATTTCACCGCTGGGTTCGTCGCGTGTTCGGCGACGTGTCGGAAGCCACGCTCGGCATCCTTGCATGTCTCGATCAGATGGTTCAGGACGGCACGTTCACTGCGATCAGTCATGGCGTTTCTCTTTCTTATTCTCAGTGACGATACGTGTCACAAAGCGTTTGGCACGAAGTCGACAACAAAGCCGGCGCAGATCCGATGCGACGGCGGGAGCGCGGCTGAGGGCAGCAGCGGCACCAAGCCGGCATCCGGAAACACACCGTGATGCCAGGGCAACCGGTGTGCCGCCTGAGAACAGCGTCTGAATGCAGCATTGGCCGTCCACATCTTCTCGAATGCTGCTAGTCGGCGGGGAAAAACACGCGGCGGTGGGAACTATTCGACGGACGTTTCGAGCGGTGTCGGCGAGCGCGCCTGAAAGTGGGTGTTCGGTGTCTGGGACGAGGATTGCAGATGGCACACGCGAAGCGGTGCGCCATGGCCGCTGAATCAAAAACCGCACGAGAAAGCAGGTGTACATGAGAGCAATAAACGGTCTGCTTGTCGCCGCCGCCTTCACGTTGCTCGCGACGGGCGTCGCCGCTCAACAAGGAGGTGGCGGAGCACCGGCCCACCCGCGCACAGCCCCTCACGTCCAGAGTCGCCCCCCGGCCCCGGTCGCGATCAGAGCCGTTGGCAGTGTCAGGGAGGTAATGATCGGCATCATTCAGCCGTCGTCCGGATTGGTATTCGAAACGGCATCGGACACACCGCGGAAACCCGAGCAGTGGACGGCCATGAAAATGGCGCGCTGATGCTGGCGGAATCAGCCGATCTGCTCCTGATCGGCGGCCGTGCGCGGAACGAGGCCACGTTGACACGATGGGCAACGGCGCTCCGCGAGACCTCCGAGAGGGCGATGAAGGCCGCGCGGTCAAAAGACGCTGCCGCGATTGAGACCGCAAGCGACGAGGTCTACCAGGCGTGTGAAGGCTGCCACAAGATCTGCCTTCCCGGGGCCGTCAACTGAGTCGATGCTCCGCTCCATTGCAAGCGTCTGGCGGCGCAGGACCAGCATCATCGCCGTCCTGCTCACGAAGCTTCTGAGACGCGAGTTCGGATCTGACCTGCTCGCTGGCATGTCCATCGTGACGTCGGTCCTGCTGGGCGAATACCTGGCAGGCTCCATCGTCGTCCTGATGCTTGCGGGAGGCGAGGCGCTGGAGAGCTATGCCCTGCGGAGCGCGGGGCGGATGCGCAGCATTGCGCTGCACAGCGCCGTGGGCGGGACGCTTCTCAGCATCGCCGGCATGCTGGTCGCCGCGAGCGGCCATCTGAGCCCGGTAGAGGGCGCCATCAGTCAGGAAGTGATCGATGTGGCGTGCGGAGGTGAAGGATCGGCTAGTTTCTGAAGCGCGCAGCGAGGTACTGGACCAGGTCATCCTTCTCTGAAGCGGCGACGCGGGCGCCCCAATTGTTCATCTTGTCCACCTCACGCGCCCAGCCGCTCACATCCAATCGCTGCGCCTCGATGAGCCGAAGGTCGTGGCATGTCTGGCACTTCGTCTCGAGCAGTGCGGGGGCGGAACCTGCGACGTCCCCAGGAGCCTTTGGTGATGGCCTCACGTTGCTGAAGTGTGCGGTGAGATAGTCGACAAGCTCCTTCTTCTCTGAGTCCTCGACGGTAGCACCCCACGAGATCATCTTCTCGAGCTCGCGTTCCCAGCCGCTGCGCGAAAGTCGCTGCTGCCGCACCAGATCTACTGCGTGACATCTGAGGCATCGTCGGCGCAGGATCTCCGAGCCCTCACCTGCCGGAATATCCGTCTCGGGAGCGGCAGCCTGGAGCTGCGTTGGGCCATTGATCTGTGCCCACGCGGTCACCGACAGGAGCCAGACTGCTCCGACCAAACCGAGCAGCAGGCCGAGACCGGACCCGATGAGTGTTCTACGGTGGCGAGACATTCACGCGCACCTGATCGATCGCATTCCACAGATACCCACCCGGATTCCATTCAGCCTTGACAGGCTGGATGCGACCGCGCGCATCGGTCGCCCGCGACAGCACGACGTGCGAACCCGGCTCCATCGGCCGCCAGACAAACTCAAAGCGTCTCCACGCGTACCGCGCCTGATCCCGCCCCAGCCGCGCTGACGACCACGTCCGGCCGTTGTCGGTCGAGAGATCGACACGACGAATCTGTGCGTCGCCACTCCATGCAAACCCTCCAATGGTGACGGGTCCACCGGACCGGACAACGGAGTCGGCGGCGGGTTCCGTCACGATCGACTTGACAGACAACTCGGTGACCGGCACCGTGTCCGCCGCGCTCACCAGGGTCCCGGGAGAGACGGGCCAGCGGGGTAAACGGTAGGCAGCCTGTACGAATGCGCCGTCATGATTGCGATCGCTGACGGCGATGTGCGTGAGCCACTTGACGCTGTACGCGCCTTCCCACCCAGGGACGATCGCGCGCAGTGGAAACCCGTGTGGTGTCGGCAGCCGCTCGCCGTTCATCTCGTAGGCGAGCAGCGTGTCGGGGTGTACGGCCTTCTCGATCGGCAGACTGCGGATGAAATCCGGGGCAGTTCCAACGCCAGTGTCAGCGCCATCAAACCAGACATACTTCGCAGATGGTTTGATGCCGGCTCTCGTCAGAACCTCGACAAGCGGCACGCCCGTCCATCGCGCCGTACCCACCGCGCCCTTCTCCCACTGAACGCCGGCAACCGGGGGATCGTGGAAACTGCGGCCGTTTCCGGCACACTCCATCGTGACCGCGATCGTCTTCGAGGCGAGCTGTCTCATCGCGTCCAGTGTCAGCATCAACGGTGCATCGACTTCACCATCGATCCGAAGAGTCCACTCCGCTTCTCTAATTGCCGGCGTGTAGAAATGCGAGCGGACGTAAAACAGCTCGTTGGGCGTGATCCATGAGGTCAGCAGGTGGGACGGGGTCTCGAGGTCCTGCGGGCGGGCCGATCGAACGATCAACCGGTCCTTCGACAGTCCTCCCTGCGCGAAGAGCTCGCAGGGCGGTCCCAGCGCCATCGTCGCGACGCCGGCGGCTGTGCGGCACGCCGCGTCCAGGAATGTCCTCCGGGTGACAGACCCTACGGCGTCGCGCATCTCGATCGTACTGGCGGTGCGTCTCGAGATCATTCTGCCACGTTAAAAGGTGTGACCGCCGCTGTCAACACGAACAACGAGCACATATTCTCCACGTTCGGCCCGTCATCACGACTTCAACCCCGCCGCATGTTCAAAACAGCACAAGTCCGTGGACAACGGATCGCGTACGCTAGTGGGGACCGACAGTTCTGCGAGTCACGGGGGCACCACATGCTGGAATGGATGAAGAGGCGACAATCGAAGGCTCGTATCCAGCTTGCACCGGTTGTGGAGGCAGTAAAGGCGCAACGCCCCGTCATGTCTGGGAAATACCTGTCGCTTTACAAATATCTGGACGGCAGATTCGCCGACCGCGTCGTCCTGAAGTTCACGGAGATCGAAGACCTCCTCGGTTTCGCGCTGCCCGACCTCGCCCGCTTGAGCGAAGAGTGGTGGACGAAGCCGGATACGAGCGCAACCCCACCCCGTTTCTCAGATTCGTGGATCCTCGCCAAGAGAAGCGCCCGGCCGAATCTCCTGGCGTTGACGGTTGTCTTCGACCGCGTGCCCTGACGCGCCCCGCGCCTGTCAGGCCGGCCGCAAGCGCGCTTCTTCCGCTCGAAGCTGCATCTCCTTGATGAGTTCCCCGATCGCGACGCGCCTCTCCAACTGATCGAGCTCGGCGCCATCGCACCCCTCCACTTGCAGCTTTTTCCCGATGGCGGCCACGAGCCGCAGGACCTGCGTAACTTCATACTCAGCCAGGAGATCGATCTGGAGATCCAGGTCGGCCCGCATGTCGGCGACAACCGCCGCGCGATTCTGGCTGATGAGGACGAACGTCGCGAGGAAGATGGCTTCGAGAGACACGATCAGCGTCAGCAGCCCGAACGGGAACGGGTCGAACACGCGGCCTGGGATCCACCCGTTGTTGTCCGCGATCCACCACGCGAACCATGCCACGTGCACATAGACGAACCACATGTTTCCTGAGAACCGGGTCAGGACATCCGCGAGGCGATCCTGAGCGGTCTTACGGCGGTCTTCCGTACCACGAACCTCCACCATCGTGAGGATGTTTTGCTCGATCACGTCTGCAAGGGCGGGATTGTCGCGAATGGCGAGCGGGTTGGTTCTCCCCTTCATCGGCACCTCTCACCGACGAGCATAGCCGACTGGGATGGACACGTATTTGCGCGGAACAGGCGACGAGATGACGGCCAGAGTGCGGGACCCTGCAACCGTCTCTCGCGCCAGAATTGCGGAGTACCTCGGTTATGCGCTCGCGCCGGCACGCATGGCGGCCGTTTCCTCCCGGTTGGGACCATACAGCCCTGGCGCCTTGCCCCCTGCGAGCCGGCACATCAGCGTGAGCTGACCGCGGTGGTGGATGCCGTGCGAAATGATGTTGCCCCACAGGATGTCGCGAATCGACATAGGACCATTGAAGAACTGGATCGAACGGTCAAGATCTTCTGGCTTGAGCTTGCGGATTCGCGCGACCGCCTCGCGGTGAATCCGTTCATACCCGGGCGCCAGAGCCTCCACGGTACGCGGGCGCTCAATATTTGGAGGCTTCACGTCCATCGCGAAGCGGCCAGTCTCGATACCGTGGCTCATGTAGGCGTCGCCCTCCGCGAGGTGCCATGCCAGTTCGCCAAGGGATCGACCGCCGGCATCGGGTCGAAAATCGTACTGCGTTGCGGGCAATGCCCGTAGCAGCTTCAGAGTACCTTCCGCTTCGCGCTCCCACGCGTTCAGGAACATCTCGAGTTCGTTCATCGCCATACGGCACCTCCTGGTAGACAGGCCGGACTGCCAGTTATCGGCCCGCTCAAACCTTATCGCAACGAAATTCTTTGTGCAGACGCCCCTGAAACTGAGCCATTGTGACAATCTGGACGTTGTCACGACCCAGGGTTTTGTGACGTACTGAGCCTTTGCCCCAAATGCACGACCAAACAGCCCGAAAAATTCTCGTTGTTGAGGATGACAACGCCACCCGGCGGGGCCTGGTCGCCCTTTTACGAAACGCCGGCTACGACGTTGTGGCGGTCGATTCGATCCCGGACGCGAAGAAAGCGCTGGTCAGCGAACGCCCCGACTTGTTGATCACCGACGTCCGACTCGGTGCGTTCAACGGGCTCCAGCTGTTGGCCACGAACCCGAACCCTATTCCAGCCATCGTGATGACGGGCTTTCCCGATCGAGTCCTCGAAGCGGAAGCCCAGCATCTTGGCGCGGACTTCATGCTCAAGCCGGTTGAGCCGACTGAACTGATGGCCTTGGTTGGGCGCAAGCTGTCCGACGCCGCGAAACTCGAAATCTTTCACCCCGCCAGACGATGGGAGAGGAAACGTCTCGCCTCCGAGCTGCCAGCTCAGGTGGATCAGGCCGCAGTGCGAATCGTGGACGTCAGCTACGGAGGAATGCGTTTCGCCGCTGACCATCCGCCACGCGTCGCGCCGGAGTCCACATTCGAGATCAGCATCCCGAGCGCTGCCGTCTCGCTCAACGTGCGCGTGGTCTGGCAGCAAGCGAAGGACGACGCCGGTTGGGTCTGCGGCGCAATGATTACCGACGAGGGTCTCGCGGCGTGGCGTGAAGTGGTCGATCGGACAGCCGAGGCGTGAATCGCACGCCGTGTAAATCCTGCCCGTCCGTTCCGCCCCGGTGAAAGACAGGCCGACAAAGGTACGGAATAAAAGGTGCTCCCATGCACGGGGATGAAGAGACCTCGGACCCCGCGCATGTTGCTCATCGAATCCGACCGTGAACGACTGAGGTCCTTGAGCTCGGCGGTCCGTGAGGCGGGTGTGTCGGTCATCGCGGTCGACAGGATTGCCAAAGTCAAGCGCTGGCCGACCGGCGCCATGGTCGTCACCGACCACGATCACTTCACCCCATTGTGGAATCAGGTTGGAGCGACAGCCGTCCTCGTGCTCGCGGATACGCCAGCCCAAGGCGCTGAGTCGTGCGCGCGCGGCGCAACGGCGTGGCTCCCGCGTACATGCAGCCCCGATACACTGGTGGCGCTCGTCATCTCTTTTGAAACGGATACGCCCACCGCGTAACCCTCTAACGCTGTTTTTACCGCCACTCCACTTCTTTGCTCCGTGGGGCTCCGTGCCTCCGCCCTTCGACCCGGGCTCAGGGCGTCCCGAGCGAAGTCGAGGGACGTGGCTGTGAAAAGCGCCTTAGAAACTGAATACGGCGGCGACGTGCAGACGCCGAGGAGGCGCAAAGCCGTTCCCGGTTGAGAAAAACGGGTTCGACTGCAGATAGGCCTCGAAGTACGGCGCCGTCGCCACCGTTCGCAGGTCGAGGTATCGCAGAGAGTCGGTCGACAAGCGCGTCTGATTGTTCAATAGGTTCAGCACACGCGCTTCGAACGACACGCTTGCGCGCTCGTTGAGCGGCACTCGGTACGCACCCATCACATCGAGATTCGTCCAGGTCGGATTGCGGTGACTGCCGGCCGGCTCCAGATAGTTCATCATGGCGCCCACATAGTCGCGGCCACGCGCGTTCCAGGGCGTGCCGCTCTGCACGCGCAGATAGCCCGAGGCTGTCACTCTGCTGGTCGGGACGTACGAGGTGAACACCTTGAAGACGTGTGGCCGATCCTCCAGCAGAGGACCGAACCGATTCGAGTCCTCGACGTTCGTGCCCGGGCCGTCCTGAATGAACGACGACGTGTTGAATACCGCGACAAGCGAATAGTCGAGATCGAAATTGCCTTCGAATCGACTCCACGTGTAGCTGACGTCACTCATCCAGCCGTTGAGAAGACGCCGGCGGACATCCGCGGTGATCGCACGGTACGTCCGCGTGGCGTCCGCCGATCGGCACGCGGCGAACGCAACGCACGGGAGATTGGCGGCCACATAGGGACCGCTGTTAGGCGCCGTTCCGCTCAGGCGCGACGGAAGATCCTCGATGAAGTTCTTCATCGCGCGGAACATGAAAAACACTTCCGCGCTGTACGCCGCGGCGAACGGCGTTGCATATCCGAACAGGACTTCGTCCGTGTAGATAGGCTTGATGGCAGGGTCGATTATCTTCCCGGTCGTGGACGCGAGCGGGGCGCTGGCCAGGACCTGGCCGCTCAGGTCGAAATCCGTCTGTGTCTGAAAGATTCGACTCGGCGCGAGACTGCGGCCAGCCGATTTCTGATCCATGTTGTAGTAGCGGCCCCAGTTCACGTAGGCCTTGTCGCTTTTCCCCTTCCGCACCTGATAGCTCACACCGAGGCGGGGTTGGACTTCGTCGGCGAAGCCAAACCGAAGAAAGTTGCACGTATCGCCGCTCGACTCGTACACCGCGGCGCCCCCCTTCAATGCAATCGTCGCGGGACATCCAGAACTGCCCTTGACCTCCTGCGAGAACGAGTCGCGATTGACGAGGACGCCCAGGTTCACCGACGTCCGATTCGCGATCGTCACATCGTCCTGGATGAACAGGGAGTACGTGCGTCCTTGACCGAGTTGCGAGGGCTGTCGCGTGAAGTAGCGGGTGCGGAGCGCCGGTACACCGTTCTGCGTGATGGTCGAAATAAGGCCCCACCCGTTCGCGAGCCGGTTGAACGTCTCTTCTCCGAACTCCGAGCCGCCGCCGGCCTTCAGGGCGTGGGTGCTTTCGCCGATGTCGAAGAACTGGCTGAACGTCGCTCGAGCTTCGTGGCGGCGATAGTTCTGGATATTCGTGAACTGGTTGCCCCCCACCTTGAGATCAGCCTGCGCGGGATCGGTGTACTGACCCATCGCCGTCAGATTGCTCGGGCTGAACGGTGGCAGGTAGCCGAGATCCCTGACTGGTTCATCCTCATTGGTCTCGCCCATGTAGAGGTAACGCACACTGAGCGAGCTGCGGCCGGTCATGAACGTCGCCCACTCGGCGCTCGCGATCCCGCTGCCGTTGTCGGTGTCGGTTGCGACACTTGGCGCCGCGCTCGAGTCAATACCGGCGTTCTCGACGTGACTGGGCCGATGCCGATAGCCGACATTCAATTGATGGCGTGCTGTCGGAACGGCGGTCAGCTTTCCGTAGAATTCCCGCGCCGTTCGTATCTCATCGGGGAGCGGTGTCGCAACCTTGTTCACGCGATCCCACTTCGTCTCACGAGCGTAACGCGCGGATCCGTAAAAGAAGATGCGATCCTGCAGGATCGGACCGCCGACGCCGACGGCCGGGCCGATCTCAGTCGTCAGCTGCGGATCTCGGAAGGCGCCTGGCTTGACCCCGCGATCGATCAGGTCGCCTGGAAGCGTGTACGCGTTGACCAGATGCTTCGACAACCAGTCGAGCCGGCCTATGCCAGCGAATTGATTCGTGCCGCTGCGGCTGACCGCATTTGTCACCGTGCCGCTGGTGCGTCCGAATTCGGCACTGATTCCGGCGCGCTTCAGATTCACTTCAGCGATGTCGAGCTCGTTCACCTCGGTGCTGAGATAGCCATACCCGGGGTTGGTGATGTTCGCGCCGTCCATCAAGTGTGTGTTGTCCTGTCGACCGCCACCAGCGGCGGGACCGACGTTGCTTCGATTGTCGGCGACGCCTGGGATGAGTTGGAACAGTCCGCGGTACGTGCGCTCGAGCGGAAGGCTGTTGAACGTATCGGCTTTGATGTTGAAGCTGACCTCGGTGGACCGAACATCAACGCTCGGCGTTGCCGCCGTCACCGTCAACGCTTCCGTGATCGACAGGCCGATGACCAGATCGACCTGAGTGTCCTTCCCGACGTCGACGATAGCGGGACGGCTGGCGCTGCCGATCGCGCCATCGACCGCAATAGCGTATTCGCCGGGCAGAAGGTACTCAAACCGGTACGAACCGTTCGCACCGGTCCGTGCGATGCGCCCGACCGGCAACCGGTCGCCCGAGATCTTCACCGTCGCGTCGGTGACGACAGCTCCGTTCCGATCGAATACGACGCCTGAGGCCGTTCCGGTGTCCGCTGCGCGCGCGGACACCGCACAGGCAATGGTGAGTGCGACAGCAACGAGGAGAGTGGAGGTGGAAGTGTGTCTTGAACGTTTCATGCAGTGGCGTATCTGAACGAGGATCGTAGCATCTCGACGCGCCTGCGAGGGGCGGGTTAGACTCGTTCCTTCCGGATCTTCAATTGACGGAACGCGCGAACGAGAAGGATCGGTCTCTCGTGACCGGCGCATGCAACTCCCAACTCCCAAACGCCGATTCCCAAGGCGACTTGGGAGTTGGAAGTTGGACGTTGGACGTTCCGCCCGCCCCAGCG
>Ga0070699_100000325_pt1 | contig 46074 bp, 42 predicted proteins | sample KBSK1503metaG_FD_65473 | JGI IMG/M metagenome (GOLD analysis project Ga0070699, IMG submission 65473) | Corn, switchgrass and miscanthus rhizosphere microbial communities from Kellogg Biological Station, Michigan, USA - KBS K1-50-3 metaG | ecosystem: Host-associated > Plants > Roots >... | reverse complement strand
TCGGGGTCGAAACTCCCGAAGGACTCGTAGGCGAACTCGCGGATGCCACTCACCACCCGTTCGAGCTTGGCGCTGAAGGTCTTAGTCTCCATGCCGATGACGAGCAGGAGCCCCTTGCATTCATCGTCGCGGATCTTCGCCTGACCCTTTGTCGTAAAGGGGAGACGGCGCACCAGTTCGTCTGTCAGCTTGACGCTCTTGGGGTAGGTGTCGCTCATCGGTGGGTTCCGGTGCTTCAAGACCACGGGTTACTCGGCCTCGTCGGCGGATGGTGCCGCACATCGAACAGGGTGGCGAAGGCGTGCGTACTTCGGGGCGGCGGACTTTGCGTGTTCATTCAAAGCAGCCGCGGAAGGGGTCCGTAGTCCGGGCCGTAGTTCGGGGAGACGGGCGGGAAGAGTCTACCGGGAAGCTTCTCCCGCTTCCTCCCCCGTCCTTCTGCTCACCCAATAAAACCTAGCTCTAACCGACAGTTGGTCAACGCCGTCTGGGCTGGAAGGAGGAGAGCGGAGGATGCCGAAAGGAAGGCGTCGTCTTACTCTTAATCAGCGGGCCGCAGGTTCGAGTCCTGCTACACCCACCAATAAACTCAATAGCTTAGCGCGAAAGTGGTTCTCATTTGGACTGCCCTCGGTCGGTTCATTTAGACTTTCGTTCTTGATCCGACCTCCGCATCGACTCATGGCGGCGGCGTTGCGAAGGGCGTTGCTCTTTTCACGTGCAGTGTGGTCGCTCGACCCATCCACGGCTCGGGCCGGATCGCGCACCCGGTCGGCGAAGGACGACATGCGGCAGAGGTCCTCGCCTACAAGCTGCTCGCTGACCCGCAGCACATCCGCGGCAGGATCGAAGCCATAGTCGCGAATGCGTGTGCCGTGGCTTGGAAGGGGCGTATGACCCCTCAAGAGGCATTGAATACTTCGCGATCGCAGAGATAACCTTACCGGCATCAGGGGAGTCGCAGCTGATGAACGGCATGTCCTTCGAGACGGCACTTGACCGGCGCACGGACCAGATGCTCGACGCCTGCGTCAAATGCGGCAAATGCGTCGACATCTGCCCAAGCGTCCAGCCGGCGGGCATCGGTGGCGTCAGTGCGCAGGACGTGATTGCCGGCGTCCTCGATATCGTGCGCAGTGGCGAGGGTCCCGAGGCTTCGCGGACATGGGCCGCCTCCTGCATGCTGAGCGGTGAGTGCATCAAGGCGTGCGACTACGGCGTCAATCCGCGATTTCTGCTGGCGATGGCGCGCGCCGCGATGTCGAGGCAGTCGAGAAGCTTGCCCGAGCGGCGGCACGACGGTGTGCTGACATACCGCCGCACCAGCCAGGACGTCGCCGTCCTGTCGCGCCTGCAGCTCGAAGCGGCTGTGCTGGAACGGCTGGGACAGGGGGCTGCATCGGTAGCGAAGCCGAGCGAGCCGCCCGATTTCGTATTTTACACCGGCTGCAACGTGCTCAAGACGCCGCACATCGCGCTTCTTGCTCTCGACATGATGGACACGCTGGGCATCAGCTACCAGGTGATGGGCGGCCCGAGCCATTGCTGCGGCATCCTGCAGATGCGCGCGGGCGATATGGAAATGTCCGGCCGCATGGGGTCGACCTCGATCGAGAAGATGTCACGCAGCAAATCGGGGCAGGTGCTGTCCTGGTGCCCAAGCTGCTACATCCAGTTCACTGAGACGACGCTCCCGACCATCGAGAGGCAAAGCGGTGCGCGCCCCTTCGAAATGACTCCCTTCATCCGCTTCTTGCAGGCCCGGCTCGACGACCTGAAGCCGCACCTGCGGGAACGCGTCGAGCTGCGCGTCGCGCTTCACAAACACCCCGGCGTCGCCGGCGTCATGGAGGCCGCCGCCGACATCCTGCAGGCTGTTCCCGGCGTGACGCTGGTTGATCTCGATCAACCGGCCGTCGGCCTGCAGAGCGTCAATCTCGCTGTGCTTCCGGACTACCGGCGCAAATTGGAGCTCGGCGAGCTCGAGGCCGCGCGCGATGCGGGCGTCGACGCACTGGCGGCCGTGTATCATTCCGATCATCGCGCGCTTTGCGCGCATGAGCGCGATTGGCCGTTCCGCATCGTCAACCTTCTCGAAATTGTTGGCCAAAGCATGGGCCTATACAGGCATGACCGCTTCAAGGAGCTGAAGATCATGCAGGATGCGGATCTGATCGTTGCGGAATGCCGGGACTTGATTGCCAAGCACTCGCTTGATCCGGATATGGCGCGCGACGTAGTGGCCAAAGCCATGCTCGGGGAGCAGCCGCTTCCCTTGGTCGGCCTAGAATAGCGCGACAGGACCACCTCCGACGCTTTGGTAGGGAGCGCCGTCGCCAATTCGCGTTCGTGGCGCCAGTCGCGTTGGCGTCCCCGGGGCTCCTACACCACGCCCGGGGACGCCAACTCCGCCATGCAGGCGCTCGGCCAAATTTGCCGGCAATCGTGACCGAAGCCCGGCCGGAGTGGACGAACCACAGAACCATTGGTATCTCGCACTCTGCTCCCAAGTCTGCGCGATGTGCGCGCAGGCGCTCTCCCGGAACTCGACAGGCCATGGGCGACAGCTATCCCAAGATCAAAGTCGCGGCGGTGCAGGCGGCTTCCGTTTTCCTCGATCGGGAAGGATCGACGGAGAAGGCGTGCCGGCTGATCCGCGAGGCCGGTCGCAATGGCGCGCAGCTCATCGGTTTTCCGGAAGGCTTCATCCCTGCGCATCCGGTCTGGTACCATAATCACTCCGCGACCGGAGCGCTCTCCAATCGGCTGGCGACTGAGCTCTTCAAGAACGCAGTCACCATACCCGGCCCCGGGATCGTGGCATTGTCGGCCGCGGCGCGGGATGCCAACGCCTATGTTGTGGTGGGCGTGTGCGAGAAGGTTCCCAACACCATCGGCACCATGTTCAACACCCAGGTGTATCTGGGTCCGGACGGCTCGCTCATTGGCAAGCACCAGAAGATCATGCCGACCGTGGGCGAGAAGCTCGTGCATACCGGCGGCTTTGGCGATACCTTTGGCGCATTCCAGACCGGCTTTGGGCCCCTGAGCGGCCTCATCTGCGGCGAGAATTCCAATCCTCTGGCAGTCTTCGCGCTGACGGCAGAAGGGACCCGCGTCCACGTCATGAGCTGGCCCAACTATTTCCCAACGAGCGGCGATCCGATGCGAATCCGGGTCGCCGTGGACAGCCAGGCGTTCGCCCAGGTCAGCAAGGCATACGTGGTCTCGGCGTGCGGTGTTGTCGACGACGACATGATCCGCAAGCTTGAGCTCTCTCCGGATCAGGAGAAGATCGTTCGAGATCCGAAATACTGCGGCGGCAGCGTGATCGTCGCACCCAATCTCCAGGTCATTGCGGGTCCGATGGGCGCCGAGGAAGGCATCCTCTATGCCGATTGCGACCTTGAGACGTGCGTTGCGATGAAGCTGCGGCATGACTTTGCCGGCCATTACAATCGACCGGACATCTTCCAGCTTCACGTCAATCGCGCGGCGCCGCAGCTCTACACCGTGCACGGCGAGCAGGCGCTCTCTCTTCCGGGTTCACAGGTACGGCTCGCAACGGAGCCCTTGAAGCGCCTCGCCAATCCTCGGCCGCGCACCGGTGAAATGGGTTCAGATCAGCCACTCGACGACGGCCAAGGGCCCCCTCCCTCCGATTCATGAGAATTGAATTGCGCCTTGTGGGATAGACCCGCCTCCGACCGTTTACGGAGCACAGCTGCCCGCTTGTGCTGGGGCATCGGTCCGAAATGCGCAGAGCTTCAAACCGTCGCAGACAAGGCGTTGTCAATGACTGGCAGGTCGCATCGGCAATGCTTGAAAGATCGATACCGCATGCTTACGTGCCTGATGCCATGATCCCCTCCCGACATCATTCTCCGGTCGCCCGCGCGGACCGTCTCATTTTCGGCAGTTGAGCCCCCGCTTCGGCTCATCGTGGGAGCCGGCCGGGGGACCATCCAAACAAAGACAAAGGTCTTTTGCCGGATTGTTATCCGGTCATCGGCACGTTGCTGTGGAGGATACCGTGCACACAGCTCCCGCCTTGCCGCCCATTACGGTGCATAGCCGCGACTACAATCAGCTGGTTGCTGCCGCGACGCTTGCCCACCGGCTTGGGCGACCCCATGCGACATTCCTTCTGGCCGAATTGCGGCGCGCCAGTCTCTGTCGTTTCGAGGAATTCCCGGATGGCGTGGTTTCGATGGGCTCCCGCATCACCTATCGTCTCAACGGCATCGCGCCCTCGCTGGCCGGCACGCTCGTATTCGAGCATGACGTGGATCGCTGTCCGGGCGGCCTATCCATCGCCAACCCGATCGGGACTGCGCTGCTCGGTTTGCGGGTGGGCGACCGCATGCGGTTTGAAGTATGCGACGGTCAGGAAGCAGAGGTTATCGTCGAGGGCGTTCAGCACCCAACCGCGACCATTCCAACCGCGAGCATTCCCGCTCCGCAAGCAATTTCGGGGACCAACTCGAAGGAGAGCCTCGACCGCAGGCTGGATCACGCGCTCGATGAGACCTTTCCTGCCAGCGATCCTGTCTCCGTCGTCTGCACTGACGGCATCTTCAGGGGCCACCCTTCCGGGCTCAGCGATTTGACAGCCGGGTCAACAAAGGAACTCCGATGACCAATATTCCTGAGCAACCCGCAAAACCTCACATCATCGTCAGCGATGCCGATCAGGGGCGTCTTACCACGCTGGCCGTGGATGCGCTCGATTGTCATCCGGTCGTCGCCACCGAATTGCTCGCGGAAATGGAACGCGCGCTGGTCAAGCCTGAGGGGTCAGTCCCGTCCGGCGTCGTGCAGATGGGATCGACCGCGGTTTTCCGGTCGGACGACGGCCAGGTGCGGCGCGTCGTCCTGGCCTTTCCAGGGCAGGCAGACATCGGCGAAGGAAAGATCTCGATCCTCACGCCGATCGGTGCGGCTCTCATCGGCCTTTCCGAGGGCCAGAGCATCACGTGGCAGACCCGCGATGGAAGGTCCCGCCGGCTCACCGTGGTCTCGGTTGGAGGCGGGGCGGACGCGGCCGCATCGAGACCGGCATCGGTCGGACAAGCTCTGGAAACTGAGACCCGCGACAGCGATGCAACAATCCGCGAAGCGGTTGCGGTGTTCGACACGGCCGAGACGCTTCAGGAGGCGATCGACGAGCTGTTGAGCTCTGGATTCCACCGAGCACAACTCAGTCTGCTCGCCGGCGAGGCGGAGGTCGTCGCCAAGCTCGGCCACAAATACCGCAGGGCAGCCGAACTCGCGGACGATGCTTCGGTACCGCGAGCGGCCTACGTTTCCACCGAGGCGATCGGCGATGGGCAGGGGGCGGTCATCGGCGCGCTCATGTACGTAGGGGCAGGCGTGCTCATGGGGCCGGTTGCGGCTGCTGGCGGGACGATTGCCGCCATTCTCGGCGCAGCCGCCATCGGCAGCGGCGCCGGAGGACTGATCGGAACGCTGCTCGGCAAGCGGCTGGGCGACTGGCATGCGTGCCGGATCGCGGAGCAACTCGATCGAGGCGGTTTGCTGCTGTGGGTACGAAGCTGGGATGCCGGGCAGGAGGGTCTCGCCGTGCAGATCCTCGAGCGCAACTCCGGTCATGATGTCCACGTCCACGAGTATGGAGAGCAGCCATGACCCCCAGGCGCGATGCTGGCGGTGCTGTCCAGAACGCTTCGACCGCGGCCAAGACCTTCAAGGTCGGCGACCATGTCGGTTGGAACTCTGAAGCGGGGTACGTCAGCGGAAGGATCATCAAGGTGCATACCCGGAATGTGAACCGGAGCGGCTACGTTCACCACGCAAGCGCCCGGGATCCGCGGTATGAGATCAAGAGCGACAAGACCGATCACGTGGCGCTGCACAAGGGGAGCGCATTGAAACTCATCGGTCGCCGAAACGAACTGGACCCGCGAAGGTAAAGCCCTGTAGCGCAAACGGCCTCGTGAAGACGATCGCCGTCGCCCGGTTCGCATTGGCGGACGCCGTTCTGGCTACGCGGAGATGCGCACACTGCGGAACAAACTTGCCGAGTGACCAAGGTTGGAGCGTAGCTCCGCGCCAACGCGTGGTGTCGGACAGATGGCATTTCCGTTTTTTACGATCGGACACTCGACCCGATCGCTCGATGACTTCGCCGATCTGCTGCAGCAGGTGGAGGTTCGGCACGTCGCCGACGTGCGTACCGTTCCACGCTCGCGCACCAACCCGCAATACAACAGCGACGTACTTCCCACAGCGCTCGCAGCTTTCCAGATCCGCTACACCCATATCGCCGCGCTCGGCGGCCTGCGCGGCCGGACACCCGGCATCGCGCCTGCGGTCAACGCCTTCTGGAAGAACCAGAGCTTTCACAACTACGCCGACTACGCCATGAGCGATGCTTTCGCGCGCGGCTTCGCCGGGCTGCGTGAGCTCGGCCACGCGCAGCGCTGCGCCGTCATGTGCGCGGAAGTCCTCTGGTGGCGCTGTCATCGCCGCATCATCGCCGATTACCTGATCGCGGCGGGCGAAAGTGTGTTTCACATTGTGGGTCCGGGCCACATCGACCGGGCGCGCCCGACGATCGCGGCCAGGCCTGGCCCCGCGCAAACGCTGACCTATCCGGCCGAGACATGAAACGGCGGGCCTGAGAGGGGCGTGTCGCGACTGAGCCGTGGATCAAGAAATCGTCGAAAATGGAGATATCGGGGGTGGAAACGCCGCTTTGACCATTCCATCCCGATGTGATCAACGTCTCCGCGCCGTGCTGGTCGACAAACGGCCTAATGACAGCTCGGCAGAAGCGAAAAGTCGCGTGACCGGAAATGAGGTGCATGAGTTGACGAGGGGTAGCGAGAGCATCGCAGCGAAATCACCGCAAGCAGCTTCGCTCTGTCGAAGCTGCGGGGCTTGCTGCTCGTATTCGCGCGACTGGCCCCGGTTCACCACCGAGGACGATAGCGACCTCGATCGCATCCCCCGCGTGTTCGTCGACCAACATCTTGGGCGCATGCAGTGCGACGGCGACCGTTGCGCCGCTCTGGTCGGTGAGGTCGGCATTTCGACATCGTGCGCGGTCTACAGTGAGCGGCCAGAGGTTTGCCGAGCTTGTGAGCCGGGCGATGAAGCCTGCCAAGTGGCGCGGCATTGGTTCGCGCTGTGAGGTGCAACAGAGCCACACAGCCGATATTGGCTTGACTGCATGTTCGGGGCGCGGCAACGTTTCCTTCAGACGACAGAAGTGCGTATCCCGTACCTGAACGCGCCTCATGAAATAGAGTCCGCGCTCCGTCCCGTCCTAGCTAGCCCACCGCCTCCGGCGTCCAGTTGCGGCGCCGGCGGGCCAGGCGGGCTTCCATGGTCTCGCCTTCGAAATCCGCGGCGGCCGCTAACAGCTCGGCCTTGTCCACGTTGTCGAATGCGTTGGCGTTGACGACAGCAAAGCGCACCCCGTCCATCACGCAGGTGACGATGGGTGCCACCCCGCAGACCGCGCAGACGTGAAAATCGGCGCTCTCGGTCCCAAAGCGGTAGGGCGCTGCCTTGGAGGCATCGGCAACATCGAGCCGGAAGCGGCCGCCGGGATTTGAAGCCCAGACGCCGCCGTGCTTGCGACAGAACGCGCATCCGCAGGCGCGCACCGGGATGGTTGCACCCGTGTCGGGCCAGTCGAGGCTAAACCGGATATTGCCGCAATGGCAGCTTCCGCGAATCTCTCGCATGACGGCACTCCCAGTCGGTACGGCGACGCTGCCAGGCAGACCGAAGACCGGGACACGCCTTCCGCACCCGGCCCATCCGCCCGACCTCTCCACTCTGCATCGCCTGCGGTCGGTTCACCAGCGCCACCAGCACGTAACCGATGATCACGAGCAGGAACCACGCGCCGAGCTTGCCCAGGCTCACCGGCTCCCAGGCGCGGCGCTGGTGGGGGTAGACCCAGGCGGCGGTGAAGGTGCCGATGTTCTCGGCCAGCCATATGAACAGGGCCACCAGCGCGAAACCCAGGAGCAGCGGCATGCGCCGGTGCAGGCGCCACACCTTGAAATGGACCCAGCAGCGGCCGAGCAACAGCGCGGCAAGGGCGAACAGCGCAAGGCGCGCGTCCATAACGTAATGGTGCGTGAAGAAATTGACGTAGATGCCGACCGCCAGGAGACCCATGGCCCACAGCGGCCGATGGCGCGTGAAGCGGAAGTCGAACAGGCGCCAGCAGCGGGCGATGTAGGAGCCGATGGCCGCGTACATGAAACCCGTGAACAGCGGCACGCCGCCAAGCCGCAGGAACGACGGCTCGGGATAGATCCACGAGCCCACCGCGGTCTTGAAGACCTCCATCGCCGTCCCCACCGCGTGGAACAGGAAGATCACCTTCGCCTCCTCCCAGGTCTCCAACCTGAAGGCCAGCATGGCGGCCTGGACGGCGATCGCCGCGAACAGCAGGAAATCGTAGCGCGGCAGCCAGGCGCCGCGCGTGTAGAAGAAATGCGTACCCAGGAGCAGCGTCAGCATCAGTACCCCGAACAGGCACGCCCAGGCCTCTTGATGCCGAAGCGGGCGAGCTCGTAGAGAGCGAGAGTGGCGGGGCGACGCTCCGCCCATGCACCGAAGCGGGCCTCGACCTCGATGAAGCGGGCGAGCGGCGCCCAGAGGCGTGCCGCACTGTGGGGCATTTGCGGACGCACCGGCCGCTGCATGAAAACTCCCCCGCTGCTGGCAACGCCTGCACCAATCGACAGAGCATGCCGAAGCCGGTCCAGCCGACGGTGGCAGACGCTGGACCATGCAGATTGAATGCGACCACTTCGCGTCGCAAAGTATGGCAGAATGTGCCGCTTCGTGGCCCTTGTGGAGGTTCGGATGTCGAACGCGGAGACCATCGGCATGCTGGAGAAGCGGCGCATCGAGGCCGCGATCCTCAGGCACGTCTATGACACTCTGAAGGCCAGCCACGGCGTCGAGGTGGCCCAGCGCGCCATCGCCGAGGCGGTGCGCAAGTCAGCCATGGCGCAGGCCGCCGAGATGGCGGCCAAGGTGGGCGGCAAGACCTCGCTCCAGACCTTTATCGACCGTCAGGAGCAATGGACGCGCGGCGGGGCGCTGGAGCGAGACATCATCGAGGAAGGCCCCACGCGCTATCGCTACAACGTCACCCGCTGCAAGTACGCCGAGATGTACCGCGACATGGGGCTGGGCGAGATCGGCCATCTCCTGTCGTGCCAGCGCGACGGCACCTTCTGCGAAGGCTACGACCCGCGCATCAAGCTCAAGCGCACCCAGACCATCATGCAGGGCGCCAGCCACTGCGACTTCGATTATACGTTCGAGGAATAACGCTACCCGTCATCCCGGAAGCCGAGCCGAAGGCGAGGCTGTCCGGGACCTCGTGAGGCGATCCGCGACCTCACGAGATCCCGGTTCGGAGCGTTGCTCGCGTTCCGCTCACATCGCTCCGACCGGGATGACGGGTGGGGAGGTTCACTCCGGCAGCCTGTACTCCGCGAACTGCGCCCGCAGGTCCTTCTTGGAGATTTTGCCGGTCGCCGTCATCGGCAGGGCGTCCACGAACACCACATCGTCCGGCAATTGCCATTTGGCGAGCGTGGCGGTCAGCACCTCGAGGATCTCGGCCTTGGTGGGCTCCGCGCCGGGCGCCTTCACCGCCACCAGCAGCGGGCGCTCGTGCCACTTGGGGTGTGGTACGCCGATCACGGCACAGTTTGCCAGCCCCTTGCAGGCCATGGCCGCGTTCTCCACGTCGATGGAGCTGATCCACTCGCCGCCCGACTTCACCAGATCCTTGGTGCGGTCCACGATCAGCAGCCAGCCGTCGGGCGTCAGCTTGGCCACGTCGCCGGTGGCGAACCAGCCCTCGGCGTCGATCTGCCTGGCGCTGGCCTCCTCGTTCTTGAAGTAGCCCGAGACGATGGCGGGGCCGCGCACGAACAGCTCGCCCGAGGTCTCCCCGTCGGCCGGCGCGCGCCGGCCCTTGTCGTCGATGATCTTGAGCTCCACGCCATACAGGCGGCGCCCCTGCTTGGCAGTGAGCGCCGCGCGCTCCAGCGGCGGCAGCGTCCATTCCTCGGGCCGCTTGATCGTCAGCGTGCCGACCGGGCTCATCTCGGTCATGCCCCAGCCGTGCAGGACCTCGATGTCGTAGTCGCGCACGAAGGTGTCGATCATGGCCTGCGGCACGGCCGACCCGCCGCTCAGGATCTGCTTCAGCTGGGTGGGCTTGCGCCCGCGCTTTTTGAACTCGTCCAGCAGCCCCAGCCACACCGTCGGCACGCCCCAGCCGCTGTCCACCCCTTCGCTCTCCATCAGGTCGAACAGGCTGGCGCCGTCGAGCCTGGCGCCGGGCAGGATGAAGGGGCAGCCGGTCATCGGCGTGATGTAGGGCAGGCCCCAGGCGTTGGCGTGGAACAGCGGCACCACGGGCAGAATCTTGCGATTGCGGGCGAAGGTGTGCGGGTGGGCGGCGATGACAAAGAACGAGTGCAGCAGCATCGAGCGGTTGGAGTAGAGCACGCCCTTGGGCTCGCCGGTGGTGCCCGAGGTGTAGCAGAGCGCGCAGGCGGCGTTCTCGTCGAACTCGGGCCAGTCGATGTGGGGGTCCATCTCCTCCAGCAGGCCCTCGTAGCAGAGGAGGCCGCCCATCTTGCCGTTGGCGGGCATGTGCGCCCGGTCGGTCATCAGCACGTAGGTGTCGATGCTCTTGAGGGCCGGCGCCAGCTTCTCCACCAGCGGCAGGAAGGTGAGATCGAAGAACAGCGCCGTGTCTTCGGCGTGGTTGGCGATGTAGGTGATCTGCTCGGGGAAGAGGCGTGGGTTGATGGTGTGGCAGACCGCCCCGATGCCGGCGATGGCGTAGTAGAGCTCGAAGTGCCGGTAACCGTTCCAGGCCAGCGTGGCCACCCGGTCGCCCGGCTTGATGCCGAGGCCCAGAAGTGCGTTGGCGAGGCGGCCGATGCGCTCGCGTGCCGCACGGTATCCGTAACGGTGGATGCCGCCTTCCACGGTCTGCGACACGACCTCAACTTCGGGGAAGACCTCCGCCGCGTAGTCGATCACGCTCGACACCAGGAGCGGCCGGTCCATCATCAACCCACGCAGCATGGGGGTCTCCTCCCTATCCAAGTTTTGTGCTTGCTTTGTGCCTTCGTTCCTTGAGACTAGCGCCGGCCCCAGCGTCGCGCCAAGCGGCGACCAACAGCCGGACCGTGCATGCCAGCAGAGGAGGAAGGACCGTGGCGATCGTGGAATGGGCGAAGCAAGGCGACGTAGCGGTCCTGCGCATGAACAACCCGCCGGTCAACGCGCTGGGCCACGGGCTGCGGGTAGACCTGGAGAAGTGCCTCAACGAGGCCAGCGCCGATCCGGCCGTGAAGGCTATCGTGCTCACCGGCACGGGCCGGTTCTTCTCGGCCGGCGCCGACATCTCCGAGTTCTCGACCGGCATGAAGGAGCCGTTCCTGCAGCCGATCATCACCCGCATCGAGAACGGCGATAAGCCGGTTGTAGCGGCCATCAACGGCACCGCGCTGGGCGGCGGCCTGGAGCTGGCGCTGGGGTGCCATTACCGCGTGGTGGCCAAGGACGTGCGCCAGCTGGGCCTGCCCGAGATCACGCTGGGCATCCTCCCGGGCGCCGGCGGCACGCAGCGGCTGCCGCGCCTCGTCGGCGTGGAGCAGGCGCTGCAGATGATCACGACGGGAGCCTTCATCGACGCGGCCAAGGCGGCCAAGATCGGGCTGGTGGACAACGTCGCGGATGGAGATGTTGTAGCTGCCGCCGTCGAGTTCGCCAGAGGGCAGACCGGCAAGCCGCCGCGGCGCGTGGGTGCCATCGTCATCGACAAGGCGTCGATCCCGGCCGGCCTGTTCGACAAAGCGCGGGCGGCCGTCAGCAATAGGCATCCGAGCGGCCCGGTGGCGCCCAAGGCGGCCATCGATGCGGTGGAGGCGGCGACGCTGCCGGTGGAGGAGGGCTCGGCGCTGGAGCGCAAGGCCTTCATGGAGACCAACTCCAGCCCGTACGCGCGGGCGCTGCAGTACAAGTTCTTCGCCGAGCGCCAGGCTGCCAATCTGCCCGGCATCGGCCCCGATACCAAGCTGCGCAACATCGAGACGGTGGGCATCCTGGGCGCCGGCACCATGGGCACCGGCATCGGCCTCGCCTTCCTCAATGCCGGCTTCCCCGTCACCATCGTCGAGACCACGCAGGAGGCCCTCGACAAGGGCGAGGTGCGGATCAAGGAGACCCTGGAGGCCAACGTCAAGCGCGGCCGCATCACCGAGGCGCAGGCGGGCGACCGCTTCGCCAAGCTCACGCCGTCGCTGAAGCTGGAGGACCTGGGGACGGCCGATCTCATCATCGAGGCGGTGTTCGAGAACATGGCGCTCAAGAAGGAGATCTTCGCCAAGCTCGACAAGATCGCCAAGCCCGGCGCCATCGTCGCCACCAACACCTCGACGCTGGACGTAAACGAGATCGCGGCTGAGACCAAGCGGCCGCAGGACGTGGTGGGCCTGCACTTCTTCTCGCCCGCCAACATCATGCGCCTGCTGGAGATCGTGCGGGCGGAGAAGACGGCGCCGGACGTGATGGCGACGGCCATGGCCATCTCCAAGCGGATCGGCAAGGTGGGCGTGCAGGCCGGCGTGTGCGACGGGTTCGTCGGCAACCGCATGCTGCATGCCTACGGTGGCGAGGTGCAGGCCATGCTGCTCGAGGGCGCCATGCCGCAGGAGATCGACGGCGCCCTGGAGGCGTGGGGCATGGCCATGGGGCCGCTGGCCGTGAGCGACCTTGCCGGCCTCGACGTCGGCTACCGCATCCGCAAGGAGCGCAAGCCGACGGGCGAGGCGGCGCAGCTCGCCCGCATCCCCGACAGAATAGTGGAGATGGGTCGGCACGGCCAGAAGACCGGCGCCGGCTTCTACAAGTACGACGCCGACCGCAAGCGCCAGGTCGATCCCGAGATCGAGGCCCTGATCCGCGCCGAGGCCGAGTCCCTCCAGATCAAGCAGCGCACCATTCCCGCCGAGGAGATCGTGGAGCGGTGCCTGCTGCGGCTCGCCAACGAGGGCGCCAAGATCCTGGAGGAGGGCATCGCGCTGCGCGCCAGCGATTGCGATACCATGTACCTCAACGGCTACGGCTTCCCCGGCTGGCGCGGCGGCCCGATGTGGCAGGTCGACAACGTCATCGGGATGAAGCCCGCGGCGGAGAAGATTAGGGCGTACGAGGCCAAGTACGGGGCGCGGTGGAAGATTGCGCCGCTGATCGAGCGCCTCGCCAAGGAGGGCGGGACATTTGCGGCGTTGGATAAGCAGCGTAGGGCGGGTTAGGCCCGAAGGGCCGTAACCCGCCATCGTCTTCAGGTCGCACTCATGGCGGGGCGAGTATGCGTATCAGCGCATAACTCGCCCCGCTCATAAGCATCGGAAAGCGGCATTAGGAGGCGGAGCTATTGTCGTGACAACTGACAGTATTTTTCTTTACGCGCTTATTGCGATGCTTTTTATTGTTGGACCTCTTCTGATTTATGCGATGGCTCGCAGTCGCCACGCATTATTCCTCGCCAAGCACGGATCATGGTGGGCTTTGCCGCTGCGGGGCACTTACTTCGTTGCTTTTGTGACCTTTGGGGCTTTCGCGCATCTTAATTGGCGCGACTATTACTGTGATCTATATTACTATTATCACGAATGTGACGATGTTCCAGATTACACTCTGACGCTTGCATACGTTTGCGCCCTCCTCGCTCTACTAATGTTCATTATGCTAATTAGCGTCTCCTCAAAACCGAGTAATAAAACCAAAGACTAGGGGTGGCAGCACTACGATTGTTCAGGCTGCAGTAGACTTTGCCGATATCCGCAAGCCAAGACTGGAAGCACTCACAATGCAGGATGACCCCACCGGCCTCTCCCTCCCGCTCGACCCCGGCTGGGGCGACATTCGCGAGGGGGTGCGGCACATCTGCGACCTCTTCCCCAACGAATACTGGGTGAAGCTCGACCACGACGCGGCCTACCCCACGGTGTTCGTGCGTGCGCTTACCGAGGCAGGGTATCTCGCAGCGCTGATCCCGGAGGAGTACGGCGGGTCCGGGCTGCCGCTGTGCGCGGCGTGCGCGGTGCTGGAGACGATTCACGACAGCCCCTGCAATGCCGCGGCCTGCCATGCGCAGATGTACACCATGGGTACGGTGCTCCGGCACGGCAGCGAGGCGCAGAAGCGCAAGTATCTGCCCGGCATCGCGAGCGGAGCGCTGCGGCTGCAGGCGTTCGGCGTCACCGAGCCGACCACCGGCTCCGACACCACCCAGCTCAAGACGCGGGCCGAGAAGAAGGGCAACGACCGCTACGTCGTCAACGGTCAGAAGGTGTGGACCAGCCGTGTGCTGCACTCGGACCTGATGCTGCTGCTCGCCCGCACCACACCGGTCGACAAGGTGAGGAAACGCTCCGAGGGACTCTCCGTGTTCATCGTCGACCTGCGCGACGCCAAGGGGCGTGGGCTCGACATCCGCAAGATCGACGCCATGCTGAACCACAACACCTGCGAGGTGTTCTTCGACAACCTGGAGGTGCCGGCGGAGAACCTGATCGGAGAGGAGGGGCAGGGCTTCCGCTACATCGTCGACAGCATGAACGCCGAGCGCATCCTGATCGCCTCGGAGAGCTTAGGGGACGCCCGCTACTTCATTCGCCGCGCCAGCGAATACGCCAGGGAGCGCGTGGTATTCGGCCGCGCAATAGGCCAGAACCAGGGCGTGGCCTTCCCCATCGCCCGAGCCCATGCGCAGGCTGCCGCCGCCGAGCTGATGGTGCGCAAGGCCGCCACCCTGTTCGAGGCCGGGCGTGACTGTGGCGCCGAGGCCAACATGGGCAAGATGCTGGCGGCCGACGCCGCCTGGGCCGCGGGCGAGGCCTGCATGCAGACCTTCGGCGGCTTCGCTTTCGCCCGCGAGTACGGCATCGAGCGCAAGTGGCGGGAAACGCGCCTCTACCAGACGGCGCCCATCTCCACCAACATGATCCTGGCCTACGTGGCTCAGCACGTGCTGGGGCTGCCGCGATCGTATTGAATATCGCGTTTCTGTCGAAGCCCGACGCGCGTTACCCAGGATTGGCAGCAGGAGGATGGTGGGTTGCGGCCCTTCGGGCCTAACCCACCCTACTGTTCGCGGCGCTTCGCCCATATCATATGCGGTCCGGGGCCTTTCACGGCCCGCTCCGCGGGAGTGCCCAGGTATCGGCCGGCGATCTCCGGAATGCCGAGATCCTCCTGCTCCTCGAAACCGAGGCGGCGCAGCTCGGCCGACAGCGCGCCCGCTTCGAAATAGGTCTTCCACGACTCGCCAACGGCGGCCACCCGCGCGGCAAGCTCCGCAATGTGAGCGCGGCGATGCTCCGGATACTTCTCCAGAGGCTCGGCATAGTCGAACACAACCTCCGACCCGGGCAGGCCCGCGATGAACCGCAAGGTCGCCGCGACGGCCTCGCGCGGGAGATAGGGCACGACGCCGAGCCAATGAAAGAACGCCGGCCGCTCCATCTCGAAACCGGCCGCGACCAATGCCGCGGCCAAGTCCTCCCGCTCCAGATCGACGGGCGCGAACGTCACCTCGGCGGGAACGCCGATCCCCGCGTCCGCCAGGCGCTCGCGTTTCCACGCCTGGGTCGCGGGATGATCGATCTCGATCACGCGCAGCCCTTGCTCGCGATGCGGATTGCGCAACGCGAAGGTATCGAGACCCGCGCCCAGAACGACCGCCTGGCGCACGCCGCGCGCCACCGCCAGCGCCAGGCGATCCTCGGCAAAGCGGCTGCGTGCCGCCACGAACAGCCGCATGCGCCTCCGCGCCGGATCGGCCGCCTCGAATCTCGCCATGACCGCGTCCGCATCGGGGCCGAGGACGACACGCGCCAACGGGTCGGCAAAGATGCCGGCGCCGTCCGCCGTCTGGTGTGCGGCCCGATAGGCCGCCACCGCAAGCGCCGTACGGCTGGGCTCATTCTCTCGCATGGGACATCCCGATTGAGGCCGCTCTGGCGGGCTCGGCGGCTCGACAGAAATCTAAGGGTTGGCGTCCAATTCCGTGGCGCGCTTGAAGGCGGGGCGCTCGGTCAGCCGGCCGACGTAGGCCGCGAATTCCGGACGCTCGGGGATCAGCTTGAACAGCATGCCCCAGCGCAGCGTAGAGCCGATGAGGACGTCGGCGGCGGTGAACCGGTCACCCAGGAGGTAGGGGGAAGCCGCACCCGTGGCCTCGGCCAGCACCTCCATGACTGTGTCGAAGTCGCCGAAGCCCGCCGTCGAGCGGCCCACCGGCTCCTTGCGCGGGAAGGCGCGCTCCAGCATCGCCGGCTCGATGCAGCTCGGGCTGAAGAACAGCCACTTGAGATAGGGGCCGCGGCGCGGGTCGCCGACGGCCATGTTGAGCCCGGCGTGAGGGAACTCGTCGGCCAGGTAGCAGCAGATGGCCCCTCCCTCCGTGATGACCGTGTCCCCGTGGCGGAGCGCCGGCACCTTGCCCATCGGGTTGATGGCGAGATACGCGGGCGCTCGGTTCTCGCCGTTCTTCAGGCTCAACAGGTGGACGTCGTAGGGCTCGCCCAGCTCCTCCAGCATCCAGCGCACGATCGACGAGCGCGACGGGGCGGCGTGATAGAGGGTGAGCTTGGGCATTGCCGGATCTCCTGGCGGCTTTCGTTCCTGACAGGCCTCATTCAGGAGAACGCCGGTAGTCCCCTATTGTGGCGCTCGCATGGGATGCACAGGTTTGATACTTGGCGCTGCAAACCGGTGACGGCGGAGGCTGCGCATGGCTGCAGACATACTGATCAACATCGATGTGGACGACCTGGGCCGCGCCGCCGCCTTCTACACGGCGGCGCTCGGGCTGAAGGTGGGCCGCCGGTTCGGCACCTTCGCCGTCGAGCTGACGGGCGGCACGTCGCCGGTCTATCTGCTGGCCAAGGCCGCCGGCAGCGCGGCCGGCCCCGCGTGCGACGAGCGCCGCCGCTATGCGCGGCACTGGACCCCGGTGCACCTCGACTTCGTTGTCCCGGACCTGGAGGCCGCCCTCAAGGCGGCCCTCGCCGCCGGGGCGAGCCTAGAACGGGAGCCGGCAACCCACAAATGGGGCAAGATCGCCCTTCTGGCCGACCCGTTCGGACATGGGCTGTGCCTTATCGAGTTCATCGGCCGGGGCTACGATGAGATCGCTACGGGCTGAGGCGCCCAGAGGCTACAGTGAGGCTACACGGGAGCGTCGCAAGAGATGGGATGGTTGGTCGGAGAGCTGGTGGCGCTGGCGGGTCCCGCCTACTTCTTCCTCCAGATCCTGATGGCGATGCGCTACCGGGGCCGCTGGCGGCTGGCGGCGCTCACCCCGCTCCTCATGATGGTCCCGCTGGCGGTCCATGCCGGACTTGCCTACGCGGCCGGGGCGCCGGGGTGGCCGCTGCTGCTGGTGCTCGCGGCACCCGTGGCCTTTGCCTGGCTCCTGCTGGTGGGAATCGCGAAGAGCACCGCGGGGTCGCTGGCCGCGCGGCGGGCGCCTGTCGGCGGGCAGTCCGGGCGCGCAAGAAATCCGCAATGACAGGGCCATGACGCGCCGATACGGGAGCGACAAGGTGCCCGGAGTGCGCGGGGCAGTCGGGCGTCCATCCTATTGCAATCGTGGTGCGGCCGTCCTATCTCAGCGGCTGCGAATCGGCATTATTCTCGCCGCCGAGGGGCATTCCCAAAGGTTGATGACCGGCTGAAAGGTGTGGCGGCGCCGCGCGGCGGCGGCGGCGACGGAAGGAGAGGCATGAAGGGTTTCAAGGAGAAGACGTTTGCCGACCGCCTGCAGGAGGCGGCCGACGCAAGGAAGACCGCGCTGGAGCGGTTCAAGTCCCGACCCGCACCCGACGATCCCGAGGTTATCAGGCGCCGCGAGGAGCGGTTGCGGATCGCCCAGGCCCGCGACGAGCGCGAGGCGGTGCGCAAGGCCCAGAAGGAGGTCGAAGCTGCGGCGCGGGCAGAGCGCGAGGCCGCCGAGCGGGTCGAGCGAGAGGCGCGCGAGCGCCGCGAGGCCATCGAGAAAGTGATCCGTGACGCGGCCGACGCCGCCGAGCGCAAGGCCGCGCGCGACGCCCGCTACGCCGCGCGCAAGGCGCGCCAAGTGCAGAAAAAGAGGGGTTGAGGGTCTAATTAGGGTGGTCCAGGGTCTTTACTCACCTCCTTTCGAGAGAGCCCGCTTGTGTGCAGTTTTGATGGATGTGTGCGATCCATAATGATGCGACAGATCTCAATACTCACGCAGCGACGGACAGCGCCCAGCGGGCTGGCTATCACGGAATGAGGCCCGCCTAAGGGTTCAGCGAGGGGTTAGCGGTAGCCGCAGCTCAAGGTTGCTGCAAGGCGACCGGAATCGGTTGCTGGACGCGAAGTGACGCTCGTGCGCGACTCGGCCACACTTTGGTAACACTTTGCCGCGAATGCTCCCGCAGGTGTGCGCACGGCGGGCCTCAAAAGCAGGCCCTCCCGGGCAGCGCCGGGGGAGCAACTGAGGACGTCGCCGAGGCAACCAATGCCCGCACCACGTTTTGCTTTCGCCCTGGCGGGCGTCCTGGTGGCGCTGACCGTCCTGTCGATCGCGGCGCCGGCGCAGAGCCCGCCGCCCTGGCAGGGCCCGCCGCCGCCGCGGGACGATGCCTATCGCCCGCCACGCGACGACGCCTATCGCTCACCGCCCCCCCAGCCGCCGCCCGATCCCTATCCGCCATCCCGGTCGCAGGCGGGCGAGCCCTACTACCCGCCCGGCGCCGAGCCCAGGCAGCAACCTGGCGAGCCCTATCCCGGCCCCTACGCCGCGCCGGGGCCTTACGGCTACGACGGGCCGAGCCGCACCTACTCCTCCTACGAGATCGTCGACGCCGGCCACCGCTTCTTCGGCTCGATCACCAAGGGCCTCGCCGGCGTCGTGGAGTACGCTTTCCAGCAGCAGGGCCGCCCGAACGGCTACATTCTGGGCCAGGACGCCGGCGGCGCCCTCATCGCCGGCCTGCGCTACGGCGAGGGCGTCCTGTACACAAAGGATGCAGGCACGCACCGAGTCTACTGGCAGGGTCCTTCGATCGGCTACGACGTGGGCGGGGACGGGTCCAAGGTCATGGTGCTGGTCTACAACCTGCGTGACCCTTCCGACATCTACCAGCGCTTCGGCGGCGTGGAAGGCTCGGCCTACGTGGTGGGCGGAGTCGGCCTGACATTCCAGAAGAGTGGCGATATTGTCACGGCGCCGATCCGAACCGGGGTGGGGCTGCGCCTTGGTGCCAACATCGGATACCTGAAATACACGCCGTCGCCGACGTGGTTCCCGTTCTAAGCGCCGCGGTTAGCCCAAAGCCGAATATTGTGGCGAGAGGGGGGAAGCCTGCGGCCGCAGTTTTGTGCTACCAACGCCCGGCGGCGGAACCGGCGCGCGCGCACGTCAGGCGTGCCGCCACGATCTCGCCACACCGGCTGCTCTTGAAGCCAAGGATGCGCCAGTGATCTCTATTCAATCCGCCATGCTGGTGGCCTTGGGCTTCCTGGCCGCGAGCCTGCTGGGCCTGCTGCTGGCCTCGGCCCTCTGGTCGCGCGCGGTGCGTCTGACCACCAGGCGGCTGAAGGCGGCGTTGCCGGTGAGCGAGCCCGAGATCAAGGCCGACCTTGACCGCCTGCGCGCGTCCTACGCGATCCGGGTTCATAAGCTGGACACGCAGGTGGAGCAGGCCAAGCTGGAGCGCGCCCGCCAGCTGATCGAGATCAACCGCCGCGATGCCAGCATCTCCGCCCTGGAGACAGGCATGATCGCCATCAAGGCGGAGCTGGACGAGAATCAGAACGCGCGGCGGGTGCTGGAGCAGACGGTGGCAGACCGCCTGCCGAAGGTGGAGGCGCGGCTGGTCGAGGCCAAGCGGCTCCTGTCCACCCGTGACCAGGAGATTGCCGAGCTGGCCCAGGGCGCCAGGCGCCAGCGGTCGGCGCTGGAGGAAGCGTCCTCAATCAACGCCCAGAGATCGGCCGAGATCGAGCGACTGAACAGCGCGCTGACCGCCAAGGGCGGCCGTCGGCGACGCTCCGACGGCCCCGCCGAGACCGAGAGCGAGGTGGCGCTGCGCGCCGAGGCCGAGGCGCTGCGCACCAAGACGCGCGAGCAGGCGGCGCTGATCGACCGTCTGCAGCGCCGGCTTGGTGAAGGCTTCCCGGCGGCCGCGGCGGCGTCCGCGAACGGCGCCGGCGTGCCGGGAGCGGCCTCGGCGGAGCGTCCGGAGAGCCGGGCAGACCAGATGGGCCGCCTGCGGGAGAGCCTGTCGGAGGCGGAACAGACATTGCGGCTGGCGCGCACCGGGGCGCCGGCGGACTCCGACCGGGCGGCGGGCGACCGCGAGAAGGAGGTGCGCATCCTGAAGGCGCGCATCGAGGACCAGGCCGGCGACGTCGCGCGCCTCAAGGCGGCGCTCGCCGTGTTCGAGCAGCCGGACGACCGGACGGGACTCGGCAACAGCCGGCTCGCGCTCAAGGCGCGGGCGGGTTCGGCCGAGGCCCAGGCCGAGCGCCAGGCGGCCACCATTGCCAAGCTCAGGGCCGAGCTGGCGGCGGCGAACGAGCGACTCGCACACCAGGCCGCGCATTTCATGGAGGAGATGCGCCGGATCGGCACCGGCACGGTGCCGGCGTCGGGACAGGCGCGGCGGCCAGATCGGGATGGGGGGCGGGACGGACCGCGCCGCCGCGTGGCGGAGCGCGTGGAGCAGGTACCCAACCGCAGGCCGGAGCCGGTGGGGGCTGCGGCATCGCAGGCCGTCGGGGAGGAGCCCGCCGCTGTCGAGCAGGCCTCCACCAACGGCGGCGAGGGTGGAGCCCGCGACGCTCAGCCGCCCTTGGCCCCGGCCGTAGCCGCAGAGATGCCCCAAACGGCGACGATACCTGCCGGCGAGCGACGCAGGATGAGTCTGCTGGATCGCATCACCGGCGCCGGCAAGGGCTGATCCGGCGATCCAGCGGCCCATTTCGGGGTGGCGAGCAGCGTTGAGAGTCGCGATGCAGGATTCGCAAGTGCCGACGGATCCCGAGGACGAGGCCAGCGACGCGCCGCGACGCGCCAGCCTGCGCCTGGGCGATGCGGAAGCGGTTGCCTCAGTCCGCCGCGACATGTTCGGCGACGGCTCGCTGCTCGATTCGCTGGCAGGCCCTCCGGCAGCGCCGCAGGCCAGGGAGAGCCCTCCCGATTCGCCGCCAGCTGCTGCTGTCGAGGCCGCCGGCGAGCCGCCTGCTGAGGGGGCGGGGGGCGAGCGCCAGGCAGATGCCCCGGCTGCGCCGTTCGGCAGCGTGGCGCAGTCCCTCGACGCCATCATCGATTCGTTCCCGACGGAGCCTGCCGCCGTCCAGCAACCGCCTGTCAGCGACAAAGCCGAGGCGAGCCCGGCCGAGACTTCGCCCGATGCAACGACAGAGGCGGCGGCCGCCCCGCAGATGGGCATCTCGTCCCTGTTCGACTCGCTCGGCAGGTTCGACTCGCTCGGCAGGCTCGGACCGCGCCCTGACGACGCGCCGTCGTCCGAGGAGCCGCCTGCCCCGACCGCACCGACGGCGGAGCTGGACATGTCCATGCTGGAGGTGGGGCAGCCGGCGCGCCCTCCCTTGGAGGAGTCCGAGAGCCGCCCGCCGGCTGGAGCCGCGCTCGAAATTGCCCCGCTCCCGGCCGCGGGCCAGCCGCAGGCGCACGAGATCCAGGCTGACGACGCGGGCTCCGCTGAGGAGCCGCCGGCCCCGAACGCACCCACGTTGGACCTCGACATGTCCATGCTGGAACGGCCGCCTGCGCGCCCGGTCCTGCAAGCCGGCAGCGATCCTTCATACAGCGATCCTTCCCCGTTCCCGGGGCACGGGGCCGATGCCGACGGCATCCAGGCGGACGGGATCGGGCCTGACGAGCCGCACTCGGCGGAGCCCGCCTCTTTCCAGGGCACGACCGATGCGCCCGAGGGGCCGGATGCGCTCGCTCGGGACGTCGGCGAGCCGCCGTTTGGGGAAATTGGACGCGCCTCGCCCTTCTCGGGGCGGATGGCCCCGCCGCCCTTCGCGGGGCATCCCGGCGACGCGGGCGGCGAGCCATACCCAGAGCCTGCCGAGCTGCCGAACGACGCGGATCCCCAGGACGCTAGCGGGCCTCCGCCGTTCCTAGAGCCTCTGGTCAGGTCGGCTTTTTCCGAGCCGGCCGAGGAGCCGGCACACTTGTCGCGCCATGGCGAGCCTATGGCCGCGCCGTCCTTCCGCGGGCTGGTCGAGCCTGCGAACGACCGGGAGGTGCCCGAGCCGCTGGTGATGCCGGCCGACTCGGAGCCGACCTACCCGGAGCAGGCCTACCCGGAGCCGGTCGAGGCCGCGGCGCGCCCGATGTTCGACGCCGCCTCCAAGATCGACGCGGAGGCGCAGGCCACCGCCGACGCGCTCGACAACCTCAAGCGCCTGCTGGCGCACACCGCCCCAGGTCTGCAGGAGCCGGTCGAGCCGTCGGGCTACGGCTCTGCGGCCGGCCAGGCGCGGCGCAATCTGCAAGGCGACCCGATGCCGTTCCCGTCGGGCGGCCCCGCGGCACTGATCCCGATGCCCATGCCGGTGCCGCCCGAGTCCGGGGGTCACAGAGGCATCTACGTGCTCGGCTTCCTCACGGGCATCGGTCTCGCGGTGATGGCCGGCGTCGCCCTCTATGTTCTGATCAACATGTTCTGAGGGGCCGTATCGAGCCCCTCGGCTCTGGCCAAGGACCGCCCGGAGCTCGGTAGCGGCGAGATGCCCATTTGTACTGCGCCTCGTCACGCTTGCGGCGGCGGCTCAGGCGCCGCCGGCTCCATGGCGGCCAGCACGCAGCGGGACATGCCGTCGGGGAATTGGACGACGGGCGGGTCCTTCAGGCTGCATTCGGCCAAGCGTACCGCGCAGCGCGGGTGATAATGGCAACCGGGGGGCGGGTTCGCAGGTGAGGGAACGTCGCCGAGGGCGGCCGGCTTGATCAGGCGGCGCGCCGGATCGAGCGAGGGCACGGAGGCCAGCAGCGCCTTGGTGTAGGGGTGGCGGGGTGCGGTGAAGATGCGCTCCGTGGGGCCCTCCTCGACGATGCGGCCGAGATACATGACGGCGACGCGGGTGGCGAAGTAGCGCACCACGGCCAGGTCGTGGGTGATGAAGAGGTAGGCGAGGTTCCGATCTGTCTGCAGGTCGGCCAGCAGGTTCAGGATCTGCGCCTGGATCGAGACGTCGAGCGCCGAGGTGGCCTCGTCGCAGATGAGGAGCGCGGGCTCCACAGCCAGCGCGCGGGCGATGCAGATGCGCTGGCGCTGCCCGCCGGAGAACTCGTGCGGATAGCGCCACATGGTCTCGGGATCGAGGCTCACCTTGCGCATCAGGTCGGCGACGCGGGCGGTCCGCTCCTCGGGGCCGGCGCCGAGGCCGAAGGCGTCCATACCCTCGGCGATGGAATCGCGCACCGTGGCGCGCGGGTCGAGGGCGGAGCCGGGGTCCTGCATGACGATCTGCATGCGCCGCCGGTAGGGATGGAACTCGGCCGGGGCGAGCGCGGCAAGGTCGACGCCGTCGTAGCGGATGCTGCCGCCGGTCGGCTCGACGAGGCGCAGGATGCTGCGGCCCACGGTGGTCTTGCCGCAGCCCGACTCGCCCACCAGCGCCAGGGTCTCGCCGGAGCGGATGGCAAGGTCCACGCCGTCCACCGCCTTCACGTGGCCGGCGAGGCGCTGCAGGACGCCGGTGCGGATCGGGAACCAGGTCTTGAGGCCGCGCACCTCCAGGAGCGCGCCGCCGCTTGGGGCGGTCATGGGCGCGCCTCCTGCTCGACGAGGTGGCACCAGGCGCCTTGCGTCGGCGACACGCGCGTGCGGCCGGGCGTCTCGCGGCGGCAGCGGTCGAAGGCGTGCGGGCAGCGCGGATGGAAGCGGCACGCGGCGGGCCACTGTCCGGGCCGTGGCACCACGCCCTTGATCTCCTCAAGCCTGGACCCGCGCGCCTCGGGCCGGGGGATGGAGCGCAGCAGCCCCTGCGTGTAGGGGTGCCGCGGGCGTGCCAGGAGCTCCTCGCGCGTGCCCTCCTCCACGATCTGGCCGGCGTACATGACGGCCACCCGGTCGGCCACCACGTTCACCACGCCGAAGTCGTGGGTGATGATAAGCACCGCGGTGCCGGTGGTGGCGGCCAGGTTGCGGATCAGCTCCAGGATCTGGGCGCGGATGGTGGCGTCGAGGGCCGTTGTCGGCTCATCGCAGATCAGCAGACGCGGGCGCATGACCATGGCCATGGCGATCATCACGCGCTGCTTGAGGCCGCCGGAGAGCTGGTGCGGATAGGCGTCGATGCGCATCTCCGGGTCCGGGATGCCGACCATGCCGAACATCTCGATCGCCCGCCGCCGCGCCTCCGCGGCGGAGACCCTGGCGTGGAGCAGGATCGCCTCCTCCACCTGGCGGCCGACGGTGGCGACGGGGTTGAGGCTCGTCATCGGCTCCTGGAAGATCATGCCGATCTTGCCGCCGCGCAGCGCCCTCATCTCCGGCACCGGCAGCGAGAGCAGGTCGCGCCCGTCGAAGCGGATGCGGCTGTCGGGCTCGATCAGGCCGGGACGGGGCACGAGGCGCATGATAGCGAGCGCCGTCACCGACTTGCCGCAGCCCGATTCGCCCACCAGGGCCAGCGTCTCGCCCGGCGCGATGGCGAGCTGCACCCGGTCCACCACCCGCGTGCGCCCGCCTTCCGCGGGGAACGAGACGGCCAGACGGTCGATCGCCAGGAGGGGCGCGCTCATCATGTCTCCCTGCGCGTGCGCGGGTCGGCGATGTCTCGCATGGCGTCGGCGATGGTGTTCACGGCGAGCACGAGGGTGAAGAGCATGACCGAGGCGGCGGTGATGTTCCACCAGATGATGGGCGTGCGGGAAAGCTCGTTGCGCGCCTGATCGATCATCTGGCCCCAGCTGCCGTCGATGCCGATGCCGAGATACGACAGAATGGTCTCGGTCAGCACCAGGCTGGTGAAGGTGAGCGCGAACGTGATGATGACGAGGTGGGCGAGGTTGGGAAGGACGTGGCGCCACACGATGCGGAGGTCCGACACGCCCAACGCCCGCGCAGCCGCCACATAGTCCGTCTCGCGCAGCTTGAGCGTCTCGCCGCGTGCGAGGCGGCAGAAGCCGACCCAGCTGGTGACGCCGAGCGCGAAGCACACCTGCAGCGTGCCCTTGCCGAGTACCGTGATGAGGGCGATCAGCAGCAGCAGGCTCGGCACCGAGGCCAGCACCGTCATGACGAAGAACACCCCGTCGTCGATGCGCTTTCCGAAGTAGCCAGCCGTGACGCCGAACAGCAGGGCAAGCGGAATGACAATCAGGCTGGTGAACACGCCGATCAGCAGGGCGACGCGTACGCCCTTGAGGGCGCGGTAGACCACGTCGCGGCCCAGGATGTCGGTGCCGAACAGATGCGCGCCCGGATGGCGCAGCGGTTGGCTGCCGTAGAACGAGACCCGCGCGAACGGCGCCGAGTAGCTGGCCTCCTTGAAGGTATCCGGCTGGAAGATGCGGTCGATGATGCTTCTCGGCTGGTACGCCGCGACGCCCTCGCCCCCGCCGCCGATCCAGGCGATCGAATCGAGCAGCGCGATGAGGAGGAAGATGGCGACCACGACGATGGCGGTGCGCCGCCGCCTCCACAGCTCGATGGCGCTCTCCCGCCAGAACCGGCTCATCGAGACCACGCGGGCAAGCCAGAGGCCGCCGAGCAGGAGAACGAGGACAACGACGTTGGAGATCCAGTGCACGCTGCCCTAACCTCCTGCCCTGGCGAATGGCGAATAGCGAATAGCGAATAGATCTTCGAGCGCTTCGCGATTGGCCATTCGCCATTCGCCGTTCGCGCCCATCAGCTCAGCCTCACTCTGGGGTCGGCGAGGGCGTAGCTCACGTCGGTCAGCATCTGGGCGAGGATGAACAGCAGGGCGCCGATGTAGACCATGGTCCTGAGCGTGGAGAAGTCGTTGCCGTTGAGGGCCTCGACCGTCAGGGCACCGAGGCCGGGAATGCCGAAGAAGGACTCCAGCAGCAGCGCACCGGTGAACAGGCCCGGAATGGCCACCACGACATTCGTCAGGATCGGGATCAGGGCGTTGCGCAGCACGTGGCGCAGCATGACCCGCGCGTCCCCGGCGCCCTTGGCGCGGGCGGTGCGGACGTAGTCGCGGCTCGTCTCCTCCAGGAACACCGTGCGGTAGAGGCGCGCGTCGGGGCCGAAGCCGATCACCAGCCCGATCAGCACCGGCAGGGCCAGAAAGCGGGCGATCACCGCGGCATTCGGGTCGAATCCCGAGATCGGGAACCATTGCAGCAGCAGACCCACGAGGAACTGCCCGGCGATGATGTAGATGAGGGCGGGGATGCTCATGGTCAGTATGCACAAGAGCAGAATTGAGCCATCGATGTAGGTCTCGCGAAAGAACGCCGCGACGAGCGCAATGACGACGCCGAGCACCAGCCCCAGCACGAACAGCGGCAGGGTGAGACTGAGGCTCGGTCCCACCCCCTCCCGCATGCGCTTGGCAATCGGCTCGTCGCCCGCGTCGCTGCGGCCGAAGTCAAAGGTGAGCATGCGCCGATAGTGCTCGAACAGCAGGGTATCGGTGTAGCGCCGGCCGTCGAAAGCTCCGTGCTCGCGGTTCACGAACAGCGGCTTGTCGTAGCCGTGGTTCACCTTCCACTGCGCGTACACCTCGGGCCGGGCGCGCTCGCCCACCGCCTTGCGGGCGATATCGTCCGGGTCGGTGACGGCAAAGAACAGGACAAACAGGAGGAACAGCACGCCGAGCACGGTCAGCGCACCGTAGGCCAGACGTCGGATGAGATAGGCGGCCATCCAATCCTCGTCGGTACCGAGGGGGAAGCGGGAGAGCGCCGCGGGGACTCCTGCCCTCGCTCGAAAAGCCGGGGCTTCGGAGCGGCTGGCGGCAGGAGGCCCCGCTGCGACCCGCGGAACCAATTGCCATGCGTACCACCGGCGAGGGCCGCAATGCTAGAGCGCCGTTGCGCCGCCGCTTGCGGCGAGGCCCGCTGGAGGCCCGCCCTCACCGGACCCAGCCGGTCGCCAGAGCGCTCGCCCACACCGGATTGCCATTCCGCGCCGCCAGCTCCGCCATCGACATGTGGTCGTAGGGGACATACCGGATGGCGGCGTGCCAGGCGGCCGCCGTGCGCTCCAATATGGCGTAGCAGGCATGCGGCGTCCCGGCCTCCACCGCGTGCGCCACCGGGGCGGTGCCACGATACCCAGGCAGCCCGACGCTCCCCGCATTGACGACAAGCCGGCCGTCGCGCAGGCGGACGACGCGGGGAAGGTGGGTATGGCCGCACAGGATGAGCGAGGCGTCCGCCCCGGCCGCCTGCTCCTTGGCCGCCTCCGCCTCGATGTCCTCTATCGATGACGGCGCCACCAGCCCGTCGCCGGTCACGCGATCGAGCCAGTAGGTCTCGTCGCTGCGCGGGGAGCCGTGGCACAGCAGCACGTCGTCGCGGTAGCGCAGGGTTGCCGGCTGGCTTGCCAGCCAGTCCATATGGCTGTCGTCCAGCCATCCGAACGGTCGCCCCAGCTGCGCGCGCTTCTCGACCAAAATCCGGTCCTGGTTGCCCCGGATCGAAGGAAAGGCGCATTGCATGAGCAGATCGGCCGTGCGCCGCGGCTCCAGCGGGCCGCTCACGTGGTCGCCGAGGTTCACCACCTCGGCGATGCCTGCAGCGGCAATATCGGCGAGCACCGCCTCCAGCGCGGCGCAGTTTCCATGCACGTCGGCAATGGCTGCAAACTTCATCGTCCAACCTCCCCTGGGTCGGCCGATGACTGACAGCTGTCGCGGGAATGCAGTAGGGCCGTTCGCTTTAGCTGCATTTGTTGAAGCGCCCGCAAGCTGATCGTCAAATCGGCGCTGACGGAGTGTCTAGCGGCTGGCAGCGGCGAGCGCAACAGTGGAGCGAATAGCGAATAGGGAGTAGGGAATAGGGGAATGGCGCTACTCGCTATTCGCTACTCGCTACTCGCTCGTCTCCACAGTATGGATGGCCCCATGACCAAGACCGCCCTCATCGTCGGCACCGGATCGGGCATCAGCGCGGCGTTCGCGCGGGCGCTGGCCGCGGACGGCTATCGCGTGGCGCTGGCGGCACGCAAGCTCGAAAAGCTCGCCGGGCTGGCCGGCGAGATCGGCGCCGTGACGATCTCGGCTGACGCAACCCAGGCCGACAGCGTCGCACAGCTGTTCGCCGAGGTTGACCGCCAGCTCGGGCCGCTCGACGTGGCGCTCTACAACGCCAGCTACCGCGCGCGCGGCCCTTTCCTCGACCTCGTTCCGCAGGAGGTGGCGCGGTCCATGGAGGTGTCGGCTTTCGGCGCTTTCCTCGTCGCCCAGCAGGCGGCCAGGCGCATGGTGGCGCGCGGCCAGGGGGTGATCCTCTTCACCGGCGCCTCGGCCAGCGTGAAGGGCTACGCGCAGTCGGCGCCGTTCGCCATGGGCAAGTTCGCGCTGCGCGGCCTCGCCCAGGCCATGGCCCGCGAGCTCGGCCCCAAGGGCATCCACGTGGCCCATTTCGTGATCGACGGCGGCGTGCGCAGCCCCGAGCGCGGGCGCGTGGAAGGCGCGGGCGACACCCCCGACAGCCTGCTCGCCCCGGCGGCCATTGCCGAGACCTACATGGCGGTCCTCAAGCAGCCCCGCAGCGCCTGGAGCCTGGAGGTGGAGCTGCGGCCCTGGGTGGAGCGGTTCTAGGGCGGCGACGCGTACCCGTGGTGAGTCGCGGCAGGTTCGATCCGAAACTTGCCGTGCTTTGCATGCGAAGGTTTGACCCAAGTCCGACAAATAGCACGCGAGTACCCGCCCGAGCAGATGCGCATTGTGCAGGAGGGGTTCGAGAAGTCGGATCAGCTCTTCGCCCCGTAGGCATGGCCCCTCCTGGCGGAGGGTGGTCATGGCAGGATCAGCGCGGGCGCGAACGCGCTCGTGCGGCTTCCACCTGATCACGCGCCTCCTTCATCAGTTGGTCGCAAGCTTTTGCGCGGTTGCTGTCGGAAAGCTTGGCGTCGTCGAATTGTCGTTTCAAGCTCTCAACAGAATTCCCAGATTGCAAAGCCTTTTCCATACTAGTGACGTCTCGAACAGAACGATTTCTATCCCCATAGATCTCTGTAATAATGTCGACAGCAAGCGATTTTGCCGATTGAAACTGAGAAAGCCCACCTGTGTACTTGTGGCAGGCGTAGGTAATCCTCAGATAAAACCCGGCAGACTTTGCCAAGGCTTCATCGGCGCGTGCCTGCGACGACATCGCAAACAGCAATGCCATCGCCGCGGTGGTGGTCCCCTTCAAGTCATGCCTCCCCTGCGCCGTCTCGCCCAGCAAGACCCTACGCCGGTGCCTACAGACGATCCAGCCGGATTTTCTCCGTAGGCTCGATCACCACCCGCGGCACGGATGGTGAGCCGTAGCGCGGCGCGCTTCAAATCAGTCAAGCTGATCACCGGTATCGGGGGGGTGTCGGCTCGATGGCCCTGGCCCGCGAAGTACCCGCCAGACCAAATGCGCATAGTGCGGGAAGGCTTAGAGAAGCCGGCTTAGCTGCACGCCGCATAATATTGGGCAGCACGCTGTTCTCAGTCTGGTTCCTCTGGGGTATACACCCAAAGATCACGCGTCGAGGAGGATCGCGCAAGTCGCTGCGATCGGGGCACGACCTCATGGACCTTCTAAAGCGGCTTCTCGCCCTGGGCCTGCTCCCGCTCTTGCTCTTGGCATGCTCCGAGCCGGAGAACGGGGACGAGGGTGGTTGGGTTGCGCCTTGGGATCTCGTGTACGTTGCCGCAGAAGACTTTTCCGTGTCACTGGAGATTTCTGTACAAACAGAGGCCGTGGCCGGCGAATGGATCACGATCAGTGCCAAACGCAGGTCCGGGCCTTGGAAACAAGTCCGACGTTTTGCGGTGCCCAGACGTGAATTCTGGTACGCAAGACAACCCCAAGAGATCGAGCCGGAAGTGGCCGAGAACGTATGGTGGGAAACGGACCCTCCGCGCGCGGCCCGTACCGGCACTCTACCTGGGTGTTGCTGGCTGCCGAGAACGGCGATGTTCGCAAAGCCCGGCACTTACAAGATCTGGGCCCTGACATTGCCGGGTCGGACCAAGAGCAACGTGGTCACGGTGACGATTCATTCCCCAAAATAGCGGATTCGACATTCGAGAAGCTAATCCTGACGCGAAGGGGGCTGTGCTTCAGCTTGATCGCGCTGCCACTGACACAACTCTGCCGTAGGACGTTGATCTTGCTTCAGGTTGCCTCCGAATTTTGCCGTGCTCCGTCGGTACGGCATTCTGGATACGAAAACGGAGCTCTGGTCCGCGAGACAAGATCGCGCCGGGCGCCTCTCCTGCCGTCGGCAATTCGTTCACCATACTCCCAAGCCAGCTCCCCGTCACAATCCCCGGTGTGGCGAGGCTGGCTGATACAATAGGGGCGTCGTTTGCCGCGACGGGACGTGGATGGGCCCATCCGATGTCCACGTGCAGATGGCCGGCGTCCTGGAAGGAGGGGAGATGGCCCGAGATCCAGGAGGCTCGCTGCGTCGGTCTCTGGCGCGCGTCAGCAATGGCGTGGGATCCGGGGGCTCAAGGCGCCAATCCGATGACCAGGCTCGGACCAGCCGACCCTGAGCGCGGTGGCAGCTCGCAGCGGGACGGAAAATCGCCGGGCGCGGGTGCCGAAAGGCAACCCCTCATGGGGCGGGCAACCGCCCCGCTCTACCGGTTGCGGAGTAGGCACTCGCGCACCCGTCGCACCCTCGCCGGCGCCGCCGACGAGGCTACAGGCGCTGGTGCCCCTGCAAGGAGTCTGGTGCAAGCCGGTGCCCGTACAAGGAGTGGAGAAAGGCCGCGAGATCGGGAGTTCGAGAAAGGAGAGACTGTGACGGGCGAGCTTGGTTGGCGACAGCTTGGCTGGCGACAGGGGCCGATTGCGTTGCTAGGCTGGCGGCCAATCGAGTCTGCAGGAGCGAGCGGCAGAGCGCCGCCCCCAGGAGGGCTGGCCGATAACCGCCATCGGGAGTGCCGCATGACGAAGGGAGCCGTGCCGCGGCCCAGATCCAGATCGGGATCGGGCCGCACCGCACGCGAATAGCCCCATGGTGCTGGCCGGCGTCGCGCGCGCCTTCTCCGACGATATTGCCATCGATCTCGGCACCGCCAACACGCTGGTGCATGTGGTGGGCCGCGGCGTCATCATCGACGAGCCCTCGGTGGTGGCGGTGCTGGCGCGCGGCACCAGCCGCGACGTGCTGGCCGTCGGCCTCCGGGCCAAGGCCATGCAGACCCGCCCGCCGCCGGAGCCCGTCGAGGTGCTCCGCCCCATGCGCGACGGTGTCATCGCCGACTTCATCGCCACCGAGGAGATGCTGCGCCAGTTCATCACCCGCGCCAAGACCATGCTGGGCTTCCGCCGGCCCCGCATCCTCATCTGCGTGCCCGCCGGTGCCACTCCGGTGGAGCGGCGCGCCGTCTACGAGACCGCCATGCAGGCCGGCGCGCGCCGCGTCTACCTCCTGGAGGAGCCCGTGGCCGCGGCATTGGGCGCGGGCCTTCCCGTCGACGGGCGCCGCGCCTTCCTGGTGGTGGACATCGGCGGCGGCACCACCGACATCGCCGTGCTCGCGGAGGGCAACGTCGTGCAGGCTCGCTCGCTGCGGGTGGCGGGCAACGCCATGGACGAGGCGATCACGCGCCACGTGCGGCGCAAGCACCAGCTGGTGATCGGCGAGGCCAATGCCGAGCGCATCAAGATGGAGGCCGGCACCGCGCTCGCCGCCCTCAACGGCCGGCAGGTGGAGGTGCACATCAAGGGCCGCGACCTGCGCGAGGGCCGCATGAAGAGCGCCGTGCTGACGGAGATTGACATGGCCGAGGCGCTCTCCCGCCCTGTGGCGGAGATCGCCGACTTCATCGAGCGCGCCATCGAGGACCTGCCGCCGGCCGTCGCCACCGAGGTGACCGGGCAGGAGATCACGCTGACGGGCGGCGGGGCACTGCTCGACCGGTTCGATGCCGCCCTGGCGCGCCGGCTGGGTCTGAGATTCAAGGTGCCCGAGACGCCGATGCACTGCGTGATCCGCGGCAGCGCCGCGGTGCTGCAGTCGCTCGACCTGCGCCAGCATCTCCTGGTCGGCCCGTGAAGCCGACCATTCGGCGGCAAGGCAGGACGCGTGCTGTGGACAACGACTTCCTCCTCTACGACGGCGAATGCCCCGTCTGCAGAGCCTACGTGGCCATGGCCAGGCTGCGCCAGCTCTATCCGGGCCTGAAGATCCTGAACGCCCGCTCCGAGCCCGAGCTTGTCGCCCGGCTGCGCGGCGAGGGCTACGAGATCAACGAGGGCATGGTGCTCCGCCTCGGCGGCGCCGTCCATTTCGGCGCCGAGGCCACACGCATGATCGCCGTGCTGGGGCGCTCCTCGCCCTCCAGGTGGCGGCGGACGGCGCTGGGCCTGATCGGCGCCGCCCCCTGGTCGCGTCGGCTCTATCCATGGCTCAACCGGGCACGCCAAGTGCTGCTTCGGCTGCTGCGGCGCGGACCAATCTGATTCAGGTGTCAGGTTTCAGGGATCAGGTTTTAGGGCGTACGAGCGGGAAGTCCCCGAAACCTGTAACCTAATCGCTGAAACCTAATCCCTGATCCCTGAAACCTCACTGGTGGCAGGCGGCTCACGGACGTGCAACTATGGGATGACTGAGAATACGGGAAGGGGAACCCCATGAAACGCATCGTCTGCATCGCAATTGCCGCCGCCTTCGTCGCAGGTGCGGGCGCGCTGGCTATTGCCCAGAGCGCCCAGCACACGCCGCAGGAGCAGGCCAACATCAAGGCCGTCCTGGAGCTCTACGAGAAGGCGCTCAACCAGCACGACTTCGAGGGCTCCGCCCAGTACCTGGGATCGCGCTACGTCCAACACAACCCATTCGCCGAGGACGGCCCCGAGGGCCTCAAGAAGTTCATCGAATGGAGGAAGCAGAACCTGCCTAACGCCAAGAGCGTCATCAAGCGCGCCTTCGCCGACGGCGACTACGTGATCCTGCACGTCCATTCCATCCGCGAGCCCGGCACCCGCGGCGTCGCCATCGTCGATATCTACAAGATGGAGAACGGCAAGGTGGTGGAGCACTGGGACGTGATTCAGGAGGTGCCGGAGGACTCGAAGACGAAGAACAAGAACGGCATGTTCTAGGTGGGTGTCAGACCTCCGGGTCTGGCACCCTATCTCCAGCCTTATCGTATGGTGCGTCGTGACCGCGGCCAGAGAGGCTCGTGCAACGGTGTCAGACCCGGAGGGTCTGACACCGCCTGGAATGTCCTACTCCACGCCCCTGATCGCCCTCGATGCGGTCGCGCTCGATACCGAGACCACCGGGCTCGATGCCCGCATCGCGCGCCTCGTCCAGGTGGCGGCATTGCCGGTGGTGGCCGGCCGCATGCGCTCCGACGACCGCTTCGAGCGGCTGGTCAACCCCGGCATCCCGATCCCGAAGGAGACGGTGGCCATCCACGGCATCACCGACGCGAAGGTCGCCGACGCTTCTGCCTTCAATAACATCGCCGGGCTGCTTGAGGCCTACATCGGCCGTGCCGTCGTCGTCGGCTACGCGGTTGCCTACGACCTCGCCGTGCTGGAGCGCGAATATACCCTCGCCGGCCGGCCGGTGCCGCGCCTGCGCGCCCTCGACGTGCGCACGCTCGCCCGGCTGGCGGCCCCGTCGCTCGCCGACTACAGCCTGGAGGCGCTGTGCGAGTGGCTCGATGTGCGGATCAGCGGCCGGCACACGGCGTTGGGAGACGCGCGCGCCGCCGGCGAGATCTTCCTGGCGCTGATCCCGCTGCTGCGCGCCAAGGACATCCGCACGCTCGCTGAAGCCGAGGCGGCGAGCCTGGCGCTGGCCGAGCGGGAGGCCGCCGGCATGGGCGGGTACGCGCCGGCGGCGCAGGCGGCAGTCGATGCGCGCCCCGTGCTGGCGCGCATCGACAGCTTCCCCTACCGCCACCGCATCCGCGAGGTCATGTCCGCCCCGGCGGTGTTTGCGGCGCCGGACACCACGCTGCGGGCCGCCATGCGCCGCCTCATCGAGAAGCGCGTCAGCAGCGTGTTCGTGCGTTTGAGCGGTGGTGAGACCGGCATCGTCACCGAGCGCGACCTGTTGCGCGCCGTCGATGCGGGTGGCGAGGCCGCCCTCTCGCAACCCGTGGCTTCCATTGCCAACGCGCCGCTGCAGACGCTGCCCGAGGATGCCTTCCTCTACCGTGCCATCGGCCGCATCGAGCGCCTCGGCTTCCGCCACCTCGGCGTCACGGATGCTTCCGGACAGATCGTCGGCGCGGTGACGACGCGCAACCTGCTCGGCCACCGCGCCACCACGGCGATCGTGCTGGGCGATGCCATCGACAGCGCCTCGGCCGCCGCCGAGCTGGCTGCCGCCTGGGGCCGCCTCACCCTGATGGCGCGGAGCCTGATGGAGGAGCAGGTTGGTCCGATCACCGTCTGCTCCGTCGTCAGCGCCGAGATCTGCGCCATGACGCGGCGCGCCGCCGAGCTGGCCGAGGAGGCGATGCGCCAGGAGGGCCTGGGCGAGCCTCCCGTGCCCTACGCGGTGCTGGTGCTGGGCTCGGCAGGCCGCGGCGAGAGCCAGCTGGCGGCCGACCAGGACAATGCCATCGTCTACGCCGAAGGCGCCGAGGGCGGCCCCGAGGACAGCTACTTCGAGCAACTCGCCACCCGCATGAACGAGACGCTCGACGCCGCCGGCGTGCCGTTCTGCAAGGGCGGCGTGATGGCCAGGAACCGGGCCTGGCGCAAGAGCGTGGCCGACTGGCACGCCACCATCGCCAAGTGGATGACCGGCGAGCGCGCCGGCCACCTCCTCAACGTCGACATCTTCTTCGATGCCGTGCCGGTGCACGGCGAGGCGGCGCTCGCCGACACCGTCTGGGCGCACGCCTACGACCGGGCGCACCGGGCCATCGACTTCCAGAACCTGCTGGTCGAGACGGCGCGCGAGCGCGACAACCCTTTCAGCATGTTCGGCCGCTTCCGGGTGGACGAGAAGGGCCGCATCGACCTCAAGAAGTACGGCCTGATGCCGATCTTCACCGCCGCGCGCGTGCTCTCGATCCGCCACGACGTGCGCGCCCGCTCGTCCGCCGAGCGCCTCAAGGGGGTTGTCGCCAAGGGCGCGGCCTCGCCGACGGCCGTCGACTCCATCATCGACGCCCAGCGTGCACTGCTGGCCTCCGTTCTGGCGCAGCAGCTGGTGGATACGGAGGCCGGGGTACCGCTCTCCACGCGCATCGTCCCCGACCGCCTCGACAAGGCCCACAAGGCACGGCTGAAGGCCGCGCTCGCCGCGGTCGACGCCGCCCTGGAGCTGGTGTCGGAGGGGCGGGTCTAGTTAGTCATAGTCAGCGGTCTTCGTGCGGACTCAGACCGAGCGTTGCCGACCCCGTTCATCGCACAGAGATTTCGTCCAGTTATAGACGCACTTTCACCGTCCAGGCAGGAGCGCTACGAGTTGCGTCCTGTAGCGTCGCGTCGATCTGACCGGCTGATGGCCGTCACGTCAGTTCACCAGTACGGCCGCGTCCGGGCCGTTGGCAAAGGCTGCGCCAGGGACACTACCGCGTTGATGCTGGCACTCCCTACCGGCGGCGATGCGCTGAACCTCCGCGAGCGCGGCCTTCTCGTCGCGGGTCCAATGGCTGGTGTCGTACCAAGCGAAAGGAAGGTCGAGGAAGTTGCGGATGATGGTGCCGCGGTAAGCCTCCATCCCCGACTCTTCGGAGTAACTGCCGGTCTTGCGGACGGTCTCAATGATGATCCGCCGGCGACGCGGCTCGCATGCCGCAACGGCCAGCTGGCGGAGCCTCACGGTGCGCTTCTCGCGCCTCTTGTCGCGAATAGGTCCTGCGACGAGCCAAACGACGACGGCGACTATCAGCAGAATGACAGCAACGTGCATGGTGAGTCCCTCCAGGCATCGGCGCGGCGTACTCACCCAAAGTCGCGGGTGTCAAACAGTATGGGGGCGCTTGAGCTTAACAACGGTGGATGACGGCGGCGATGGTGCTCTGATGGCCAATAGCGGCCATCCTTCGTCCGAATGTAGGCGACGGTATCCGATTGTTGGCGCAAGACAGCTTGTGAAACGCCTCGATTGCAAAGTTCACCAAATATTTCTAGTGATTATGGACCGATCCATCTCCCAATAAAGTCGGAAGCAGAAGATAATACGTCCATAAGAATCCTAGAATGCCAATTTTTCTTGCATTTTCAACGTCGAAATGCTTTGGCGGCAAAAATTGACGCTATGGACATATTGTCACACAATAAGATATATAAAAATAAACATTCTATTCGATCAAGAAACCATTGAGTGGGAGTGGTTCGGCGTCCTTCGCGGACTATCGCCGAGGCTCGGAAACTCAGCATAACTATCTGAATCTGAAAATGCTTATTCGCATCGTCTATCGCCCTCTATCGCGACCAAACAAGATCATCGGTCGGCATATCTGACGGCACCCGGAACCTTGCAGCCGGGTCTCGTGCGCGATACCGTCATCGCGTTCGCCGAGCAAAGGGGGCGGCCTCTTTCTTCGACCATTCGAGCAAGCGCGCTCCGGCTCCGACAGATCATTCCGCACTCCCCCGTCGTCGGAGCGATGCATAACGCTCGATCTCCGCTTGACTCATCGAGAGAGTTGAGGCATTCACCCGCCCTCTGCTTCCGGCCGCCGACGGATTTTTCGGCGCCAGCACTGAGGATCCGATGCTTAGAGCATCACATTTCGCCACCGCGCCCAGCGCCGCCACCGGACGGTTCGATCGTCCGAGTGATCGGCGCATTGTGGGCGCGTTCGGCTATTCGGGCGTCATGTGCCCGAATATGTGGTCCGAGCAGCGCTCGAGATTGAAACCGGAATAACCGGCGCAGGGTTCGCCCTCCGCCGCCGAGGCAGGAGGGCAGATGGCCCACAGAACCAACCGAAGTACATCCAAGCTTACCTCATGTGCCGACAGCGCACGCGCATCTCTGCGCGCGCTCGGACCATGAGGCCGTTCGCCTGTGAATACGGCGCCCGTGGCGCCGCGCTCTTTGACATTGTGAACGTCCAGATTTGGACGCGGCGCCGAGCCCGGCGCACCGACACGGTCGCTTCCACTCCGGGAGCGGCGCCGCGTCCCTTTTTGCCCATTTGCCGAATGCTGGCTTAGCTCATCGGGCAGAGCGCTCGCCTTGTAAGCGAGAGGCGGGAGGTTCGAGTCCTCCAGTCAGCACCATCACAAACGCCGCAATCGTCCAGTGGCAGGGCACCGCTTTGGTAAGGCGGAAACCGGCGTTCGATCCGCCGTTGCGGCACCATCACTCCGACTTTAGCAACGCACTCGTGGCGAAACGGCAGACGCAGCCGCCTCAGAAGCGGCCGCCCTCGCGGCGTGGAGGTTCAAGTCCTCCCGGGTGCACCATTCGTTGCTCGCTTCGCCAAGCGGCTAAGGCATCGGTCTTACACACCGACATTTCCAGGTTCGAGTCCTGGAGCGAGCACCAATCATCTCCCGTAGCTCAAAGGCAGAGCGCCCGGCCGATAACCGGAAGCCCGCGGTTCGATACCGTGCGGGAGAACCACCAACACAAGCAGGAGACCACGATGTCCACAACCACGAAACTGGGGCGGCTTTGCCGCCGCATCTCCACAGCGACGGACCCGGAGCGTTCAAGCCCGAGACGGTTGGGCAACGGGCTTTTAATCCGTGCGCCAGAGGTTCGACTCCTCCCGGGTCCTCCACCGGTTCATCGCATACACGACTAGCTCAATCGGTTAGAGCGCCGTCCTCTTAAGTCGGAGGTTCGCGGTTCGAGTCCGCGGTCGTGTCCCAATTCGCTCATTTCGACCTGCGACGCATCTGTCGAGGCGGACCCGCTGTCCACGGGTTGAGACGGGTTAGATTCCCGTGCAGGTCGCCAGCTTCACCCACGACCCATCGAAAGGAGGTCAGCGATGTCTATGTCCGCGCATCCCGCGCTCGTGCTCAACGCCGACTTCCGGCCGATGAGCTACTTCCCGCTCTCGCTCTTGTCCTGGCAGGACGCGGTGCATGCCGTGTTCAGCGAGCGGGTCTCGGTCGTGGCCGAGTACGACGCCTGGGCGCGCAGCCCGTCCACGCGGATCCGGCTGCCGTCGGTGGTGGCGTTGCGCAAGTACCAGCGCACGCCGCGGCGCGTCGCCTTCACGCGCTTCAACGTGTTCTTGCGCGACCGCTTCACCTGCCAGTACTGCGGCAAGGTGCTTTCAGCCTCGGCGCTGACGTTCGAGCACGTCATCCCGCGCTCGCACGGCGGCCAGACGAGATGGTCGAACATCGTCACGGCCTGCGTGCCCTGCAACACCAGCAAGGGCAGCTCGCTGCGCATCAAGCCGCGCCGCGCGCCGAAGGAGCCGACGGTCAAGGCTCTGCTGGCTGCCAGGCGTGCGTTTCCACCCGGCTATCTGCACGAGAGCTGGGCGGACTACCTGTACTGGGACACGCAGCTCGAGGCCTAGTCTCGTCCCGTAGCTCAGCGGATCAGAGCGCCGCCGTCCGAGGGCGGAGGCCGCGCGTTCAAATCGCGCCGGGACGTCCAACTCGGGAAGGCTCCGCTGGAGTGGCCGGCAACCCGTCTTGAAAACGGGTGGGCACCGCAAGGTGTGGCGTTCGAACCGTCAGCCTTCCGCCAACACGGGTGCGGGCGATCCCCGGATTGCCCGCACCCAGTCTCACGCACAGATACTCAAGCGGCAACGAGGCCTGACTGTAGATCAGGTGCCTTCGGGCTTCGCAGGTTCGAGTCCTGCTCTGTGCACCATTCATGACTTCATGGGGGCTGCAGCGTCCCTAGCTCAATGGCAGAGCCGCGCAGCCGCACCAATCTGAACCGGCCTGGGAAGCTAATCTGGTGAAAGCGCGTCCAAGCGAAGCTTGGCTACGCCAAGACGCTGAAGCCGCGGAGAGGTGGGTTCGAAACCTACCCCAGGCACCATCGTATTCGCGGGGGTCGGACCCATCTCGCCATAGCTCCGTGCACGCGGAGCGGGTCTGGCCCCCTGGGAGCCAACCCATCAATCGGGGCGCGCGCAGGGTCCGCGGATCTCCCTTGCAAGGAGGTTGAGCTCGGTTCGAGTCCGAGGTCCCTCCACCATTCCCCGATCGTCCAACGGTAGGACGCCCGGTTGTTAACCGGTCAATCCAGGTTCGAATCCTGGTCGGGGAGCCAATCCACCGCGGTCGCCTGGTGGCAAGGATACGCCGGTTCTCAGCTGGCGGACAGGGAGCTCGAGTCTCCGTCGCAGCGCCCGTATCTCACACGTAGCTCAACTGGACTGAGCGCCTGATTACGGATCAGGAGGATGCAGGTTCGAGTCCTGCCGTGTGCTCCATTATTTGTGAGCAGGATTCACGCTTCGGCTTGTCGGCGCGTTCCCATGATCGAAGCGACCATGCTCGATCAGCGTGTAGGGGAGCCTGGTCGTCCCTGCCTGGCTTGGAACCAGGAGATCGGTGGTTCAAATCCACCCACGCTGACCAGTTTGCCCTCGTAGCTCAGCGGATGAGAGCGGCCGCCTTCTAAGCGGCAGGTCGGGTGTTCAAGCCACCCCGAGGGCTCCACCAGACTCCTGAGCGAAGCACTTCGCTCAGGAGCGTGAATCTCTCTCTCAACATGGATGGTTGGCCGAGCGGTAAGGCAGCGCGATGCTAATGCGCCGAGACCTACGGGTCGCGCAGGTTCGATCCCTGCACCATCCGCCATTCTTTCTTGCGCGCAGTCATGCCGGAGGCATGCTTTCAGCATGACACGCCAACCCTGCGCGCGAGGCGGGCGTAGCTCAATGGCAGAGCCGCTGGCGCCATGGTGTTGCCCCTTCCCCTACCTGGCAGGGCACCGGGCTTGGGCCCGATACTTCATCTTGCCGCGATGGCAGCGATGAAGAATGCGCTCGCCGCAATGCACGCAATCGTCCGCACATGATTCCAGAACGTCCAGTCCTTGAGGCAGCGGGCACATAGCGACGCGGTGCGGGGCCGCAGGCTCTCCCAGGCGAGTGCAAACAGCAAAACCGGCCGCGCCGCATGGGTGGCGAAGAATTGCGGGGCGCTCAGGTCGCCGGCGGCGGTCGACCGACGAACGGCAGGCCGCCTGAAGCACTGGCACCCGCACGTTCCCGATGTGCACCGTCTTCACAAGCAACTGAAAGAGCATGCTGCAACGGCTATTGCTCCTCCGGCGGCTTCACGTGACCGAAGGCCCAGAGCAGGGCGAGGTCGTAGGCGATCTTGAGCAGCCCGCAGATCACGAGCGGCCAGGCTGTGTAGCCGGCGGCGAAAAGAGCGCCGGCGATGGCAGGGCCTATCGCCGACGCCAGGCTGCGCGGTACTGAGGTGACGCTCGCCGCAGCCGGCCGCTCGGGCGGCGTCACGACCGCCATGACATAGGACGAGCGCGTCGGCACATCCATCTGCGAGAGAGCGGCGCGGACCAGCAGGAGCCCGAGCGCCAGTTCCAGGCTCGGCACCGTGGCGGCGAGGATCAGGCAGACGCTCGACGGGATATGCGTGTACACCATGGTATTGACGAGCCCGATGCGTCGCGAAAGCCAGGCCGCAACCGGGAAAGAGAACGCCGCCAGCACGCCGGACCAGAAGAAGAACAGGCCGGCTGTCGAGAGCGACAGGCCGAATTTGCCGAACAGCCAGAGCGCCACGAGCGATTGGACCGCAAATCCACCCGCGAAAGCATCGATGCTGAACAGCGCCGCCATGGCATAGACGATGCGGCGCGAGGGCCCCAACGCCGCCACCGGGCGATCGCCAGCTGGCGTCTGATCGACCGGCATGCGCGCGTAAGCGATACCGCCCGCCAGCCCGAGGATGGCGTAGATGACGAACATCGCCTGGAGCGCGGTCAGCCGCGAGACGCCGAGCGCGGCCAGGGCATCCGGGCTCGCCGCGCCGAGTGCGCCGGCAGCCGCCGCCAGTGCGCCGATCAGGCTGTAGCGGGCGAACATGCGCGTACGCTCAGCGTCTGTCACTGCACGAGAGAGGACTGCGTGCTCCAAGGGGACAAAGACGCTGACAGTCCCGGATGACGGATTGATGGTGCCCACCAGCGCGACGAGCAGGACGATCGCATAGGTGCTGGCGAAGGCGAAGGCGAGCCCGGTGGCAACCATGAGCGCCGACGCCGCGATCAGTAATGTGCGCTGATCGACGCGGTTGCCGAGCGCACCGATCGCCAAGGTCATGAAGGCCGAACCGAGCAAGGCGACGGTCGCGACTACGCCGACCTCCAGCGGGCCGAGGCCGATCGCCGTCAGATAGACGGGCAGCAGGACGGCGACGAAGCCATCGCCGAAATCGCGCAGCGCCCGTGCCAGATAGACGTGCTTGACGACATAGCTCGCGCTGCTGTCTGCACGAGGTGTCTCGGCAAGGCCGGAATTGGTGCTGGTCATGTATGCCAATCGCCCCGGCTGAGGTCCCTGCTAGGCACTGGCCTCGAAACGCTTGCATGGCAAAAGTCACTCGACCCTGCTGCGCATGCGCCTATCTCCTCGCAGCAAATGCGAAGCCGTCAAACGCCGTCACGCTGTCGGCCTTGGTCCACAGCCCCACCATCCCTGGGCCGGTCATTGCTCCATCCTCCACCTCGAACAGGAGCGCGCCGTTGAACGTGACCTTGAAGCGCGAGCCGGCGTAATCCACCCGCAGGGTGTGCCACTGGTTGGCGGGCACGGGCACGTTGACGCCATAGCCACCCTTGCGTCCGATGATATCGAGCGGACTGCGCACGCCGTCGACAGTCTTGTAGAGCACGACATTGTTCTCGATGGCGTTGGCGCGCACGACGTAGTAGTTGCTCGCATCCTTGGCCCGCCATACGAGCCCGGCGGCGCGGTCCTCCGTGCCGGCAATCGCCTTGAACCGCACTTCGACGAACCCATCCTGGATGCTCGTGCCGTCCTTCAGCGCCAGCGGGTAGGTTGCCTTGCCGGACTGTTTGAGGACGTGCCTGCCCGAGGGGGCGGTATCATCACGTTCGACGGTCCACCTGGGCATACCCTTGCCCGTCATGGTGACTGTCCACCCCTTGGGTGGAGAGCCCTCGGCATCACGTTCGAAATCGATCGGCTCCGCCGTCGCCGCGACGGCAGCTCCGAGCAGAACGCCGGCCATGACGGCACTCCTGTTGATCATGGTATCTCCTCGCCCTCCATGCTGCCTGAAGGGATCAGGATTTGACCGCAGCCTGGGCGTCGAGGACCCGCCTCAGCGCCTGCGCCAAATGAGCCGCCTTTCCCTTGCCCCAGTAGTGCAGGAACAGGTAGCGGGGCTGCTCGTGGCTCATATGTTGGTGGATGGCGACAATGTTGATGCCTTCCTTGCGCATCGCCCGCAGCACCGGCTGCAGCTCGTTCTCGGTCATGGCGAAGTCGCCGTCGATCACCGCTGCGTCGTCGCTGCCCGCAAAGGCGGCCCAGGTGTTGATCCCCATCTCCTTGCCAACCGATACGCCATGCATGGCGGCCGGGCGTCCGATGACGACCTTGAGCATGCCCTGACTTGCTTGCCCTTTGACGCCGAGGGCCACCTCGATCGGGCCAGCCGTGACCGAGCTGGGGGAGGGGATGCTGCCTGGGAATGTCCTGGCCGGAGTCGGGTTGGCGGCGCGGATCTCAGCGATTTTGTCGTAGACCTTCCTCACGCCGGCAGCGAGGGTCTTGGCATCGCCGGTGCCGCCGATGTGCATGAAGTAGATCTTCGGCTCGTCGAAGAAGAAGTGGTTGTGCAAGGCCGTGACCTCCAGCCCGGCGTCAAGGGCGGCGCTCATGGCTGGGTTTACCTCGTCCTCCAGCACGACGGTGTCGCCCATGACCATGGCATGTGCGCTGCCATGCGCGGGCGTGAAGGCCGCCCATGAGCCGAGACCCATGAACGGCGGCATGGTCCAACCGTCGACGGTGATTGTGACGTCGGTCCTGGGTTTGCCGACCTTGAAGACATCCTCCTCAGCGATCATGGTGCCCTTGAGCCCCGTTGCCTGCTCGATGGCGGCGGTGTCCAGGTCAGCGTTCTGCGCGAGCGGCCCGCGCACAGAGGTGAGGAGCGCACAAGCAACTCCGGCAAGGATGGCGAGCGCTATCTTTCGTCCCATGCTGACCTCCATTTGCTGAGGCTGCAGCTCAATGCAGCCAATGGTGCACCCCCAATGCCTCCAAACGTTGTGCTTCTATCGCCCGTTCGGTTGTCTGAGATCTTGCCCTGTAGGCTGGCGCCCAGGGTCCCATCGCTCGACTGTCGCGGCGCAGAGACACGGGCAGCATGCGCGTGTCCGCCCCGACGCCGTTGTCGTCGACGGCACGTCGACCGACGATCGCCGGCGCTCTGGGAAACCTGACACGATGGGCAGTGATCTCGGTGGGTAGCGGCACGCCGTCCCTCCCCTGATGAGGAGCATGGACGCGAACTTTGGGCCGCAGCCTCGCGGGGTAGTCGCGGATAACCCCGTGTACCTAGGATGCCACTCTCACTGGGTCGATGCAAGCGCCGCACACGACAGCGGCTTCAGCTACGGCCGGGCGCGATGGAAACCGCTCCGAGCGATGCTGCGCTGTTCAGGTTCCAATCATGAGCTGGACCAGGAGGACGATGCCCCAGAATGCTCACCAGCGCAGTCCCTGCTAAGCGACAGGACAGGTTCGGGAAGCCACACTGAACCGATCTCTGCACCAGCAGTCTCGGAGGCGCCGAGACCAGACGCGAGATCAGGCGCTTGGGCTCACCGAGAGAGTCACATGCCGCTCTGTCTCGCGACCAAGGGGACGGACTATGCAAGCGCGGGCGCTCTGACCCAAACAGCGGACATGAGCGGCGACACGCAGACCGTAGTCGACTGCATTCGGGCAAAGGTCGGCTCTGTATAGCCGCGTATAGCCGGGTCGATGTGCAGGAGGGTGAGGTGCCGCTTGGAGTGCCGTCCTAAGACGCACGCCGCGTCGATCCGCGGGTGGCAACGAGGGAGCCGATCAGCGCACAGCCGGTGCAAGAACTGCACCGCCGAATGAGTGCGTCTTTCGCGACAAACTCTACCCACACGTCATTTGTACTTTGTACTTTGTCACCCAGGCGCAGCTCATTGGGGCGCGGCGTGAAATATCATCATGCTCTTCGTGGCTCATTCTTCAGAACGAACAGCGCGTAAGGATTGCACAAAATAGAACAGTATTTCTAAGCGCGCTCAGGCCCTTCAACACCATGGGATTTTGCGCCATATCACCCTCGCCCGATCGCGCTTCCAGGCAAGGAACACGCATGTCTTCGTCCGACAACCACCTAACTGAGCCGCGCATCTTTGTGCTTCACGAGAATATGCCCTGGGTCGAACCACTGAGACGTGAGTTTGCCGCCATCGAAGCCCCGTTTTCAGAGTGGTTTCTAGACCGCGGTCTGGTTGACCTCACATCGGCACCCCCTGAGGGAATCTTCTACAACCGCATGAGCGCTTCCTCGCACACGCGGGGACATCGCTACGCGCCCGAATACACCGCTGCCGTGCTCGCATGGCTTACGAAGCATGGGCGCACCATCGTCAATGGCGAGCGCGCCCTCCAGCTGGAAATCTCCAAGGTTGCCCAATACGAGAGCCTGGCGAGGTTCGGCATCGAGACCCCGGCAACCATCGCGGCTATCGGCCGGGAGCACATTCCTCGCGCTGCCGCAGCTATCGGCTATCCGATCATTCTTAAGCACAACCGTGCCGGCAAGGGGCTCGGCGTCAAGTTGATCTACTCGGAGGCCGCGCTTCAAGAGCATCTGGCGAGTGAAGCCTTTGAGGACTCCATCGATGGCATCATGCTCGTCCAGCACTACATCAAGGCGCCCGAGCCGTTCATCACGCGCGTCGAGTTCATTGGCGGTCAGTTGTTGTACGCCGTCCGAGTCGACACGTCCCAGGGTTTCGAGCTTTGCCCTGCCGACGCCTGCCAGATCGAGCAGCCAAGTGACGCCTGTCCGGCTGTTGCGCCGGGCGACAAGTTCCAGATCGTGCCACGCTTCGATCACCCCCTCGTTCCGACCTGGCAATCCTTCCTGGCCGCGAACGACATCGGCATCGCTGGCATCGAGTTCATTGCCGACGCGCAAGGCCGCGCATACACCTACGACGTCAACACCAACACGAACTACAATCCCGACGCCGAGACTAAGGACGGCCGGCGCGGCATGCAGGCGATCGCCTTGCATCTCAAGCGCCTTCTGGTCGAGCGATACGGTCCGGCAGGCCGGCTCGCCTCGGCGGCCTGAGGTCGCCCTTTCGATTGGGAAGGTGCGATCAGGTGTCAGTCGATGAGCCCGGCTGGCCGGGAGAACTCGGAGGTGTCAGACTCTCTAGGTCTCTGGCGTGCCGGGCTTGCGGCGCGGTTGCCAGTGCTCGCATCGGCATGGGGCAGATGGCGCGGGAACGCGAGCTTTATGGAGCGCTTCAGCTCCTCGACGCGCACTGCGATCTTCACGAAGACGCTGCGGACGGTGGCGAAGGTGGCGCCGCGCCAGCGCGACCGCTTGGGCGCCGCCATCCGCACCGAATGCAGGAGCCAGCACGCCCCCATGCGCAGGAACAGGCGAAACTGGTTGGCCTGCCGGCGCGAGCACGCGGTCTTGTCTGAACGGGTGCTGAGCTTCATGTCCTTGATCAGGTTCTCCATGCACCCGCGCGCGCAGTAGACCTTCTCGTAGAGATATATCGGCGCATCGCGCTAGCCCGCATTTCTCACAACAGCGTTCAGTTTGAGCGGGCGCCTTTGGGATTACGGAGCCGGCTGAGGACTTTCGGCGAAGGCGCGCGGGCGGGTTGCCGTATTGGCGGCTTGGGCAGG
>Ga0070699_100000324_pt1 | contig 46218 bp, 41 predicted proteins | sample KBSK1503metaG_FD_65473 | JGI IMG/M metagenome (GOLD analysis project Ga0070699, IMG submission 65473) | Corn, switchgrass and miscanthus rhizosphere microbial communities from Kellogg Biological Station, Michigan, USA - KBS K1-50-3 metaG | ecosystem: Host-associated > Plants > Roots >... | reverse complement strand
GACGGCGGGTCGATCATCATGATCGGCAGCGTGAGCGGCACCCGCCCGTCGCCGGGCACCGCGGCCTACGGCGCGGCCAAGGCCGGCCTGCACCACCTGGTCACCAGCCTGGCCATCGAGTGGGCGCCCAAGGTACGGGTGAACACCGTCGTCCCGGGCTTCGTGACGACCGAAGCCTCCCTCCCGCACTACGGCGACGCCGGCGTCATGGCGGGCATCGCCGCCGGCGTCCCGCTGGGCCGGATGGCCACCCCGCAGGACGTAGCCGGCGCGTGCCAGTTCCTGGCCTCGCCGCGCGCGTCCTACGTCAGCGGCTCCAGCCTGACCCTGCACGGCGGCGGCGAGCCCCCGGCCTTCCTGTCCGCCGCTGTTCCTGACAGTGGCAGCCGCTAGCGTGTGCGGCGGTGGGGGCCTGGCGAAGGAGGCTCGGTGCGAATCGTGCTGGCGGATACGACTGCTTCCGGGACGGAGACGGCGCGGTTGCTGCTGGACGACGTGCCCAGTCCGGTCCGGTTGCAAGACCTGATCTGCCATCGCGTCCGGGAGGAGGTCACGCGGTACAACGCCAGGCCCGTGGCGCGGTTCGACGGCCTGGTGCAGCCGACGGACGCCGAGCGGACGCTGAACGGGTACATGCTGCGCGTGCCCCGCACGCTGGACTGGCGGGCGCAGGCGGACGCCGCGCTGAGCGCGTTCGGCCGCAATGGTTTCTTCGTGTTCGTCGGGGACCGGCAGGTCGAGGACCTGGACGAGGAACTGGCGCTGGCCGAGGCGGACGTGGTGAGCTTCGTCCGCCTGGTCCCGCTGGCCGGCGGCTGAGATGGGCTCTACCGAGATAGGAAGGGCCGAGCCGGACTGGGCCACCCACGAGGCCCGGGCGGGCCACCTGGCGGACATGCCGCTGCACACCCCGCTGCGTGTCCGCGACGGGCAAGCCTGGGCCGAGATGCTCCGGGACGTCCCCGACGAGGTCGTCGTTTCCCTGCTGCTGCTCCAGATCCGCAGTGCGCTCGCATACTCCCTGGGCCCGGTCTGGCACGAGCTGGTCTGGCACCTGCCGACGGTACTGGGCCGACGGCGGCCGGCTGTGTCCGCGGCCGACGCGGCGTGGGCGGTCCGGATGGCGGCGGCCATGCCTGACACCTGCGAGTCGCCCCCGGTGATGGACGTGGCGGTGGCCCTGGCCGGCTGGTGCGACCAGCCCGGCGAACCCATGCTGCTGCACGCGGTCGAGATGCTGGCCGCGACCGTCGACGCGAACCGCCAGATCCCGGCCAGGGACCGCGCGAGACTCAGGAGGCGGCTGCTGTCGCTGCGGCCCGAGATCCCCGCCGGCGCGCCGCTGGAAATCACGATGATCCGGCCGGACGACGGCTGGTCCCGGGCGGTGCTCGACCGGGCGGCGCGGTGGCAGGGCGATCGCCGCGGCGCGAACCTGCTGCTGCGGCATCTTGCCATCGCCACGGGAAGCAAGCCGTCCCGGAGGTGGCTGGAGCGCGCCGCGACGCTACTGCAAGATCCAGGCGCGGCCGAGATGCTGCGGATCCTGGTCGAAAGCGCCGCCACCGCCGAGCCGGTCAGCATCCGGCACGAGAAACTGCCCCTCCTGGTCTCGGATCCGAACGCGGACCTGCTCCGGGCCGCGTGCTGGGCTGCCAGCGCGCCGGCCGCGGACTGGGCCGTCCCGGCGCTGCACGCCACGGCCGGCCGTTCAATGTTCGGATCCAGCCGCGCCGCCGGCGGGTACGTCGCGTCGGCCAAGGTCCCGAACGCCTGCATCCGCGGCCTCGGCCTGATCGGCAGCGAGGCCGCTATCGCGTGCCTGCTGGACCTGCAGCGCACGGTCAAGCGCGCCGGGTTCGGAAAGCAGATCGGCGCGGCCCTGGCGGCTGCGGCCGCGCGAGCCGGGCTCACCCTGGGCGAGCTCGACTCAACAGCTACAAGATCCACATCGGCAGCGGCAACGTCCTCATCGAGCCCGATGACCGGTACCTGTGCATCGTCCCGGCCGGCGGCCGGGCCAAGGTGATGCTGCCGTTCGATGGCGACCAGATGATGAGCATCATCCTGTCCAAGGCGGTCCTGCTCGCCGCCGACGACAGGATCACCGATCCCTCCATCACCCATCAGCTGAGCCCTCGGTGACCCCCGCCGGTCCGCCTCGGCGCCTCTCCGCATCCGCCCAGGGGCCGGTGAGGCGTAAGTGACCAGTGATGCGATTGTTCGAGCCCAGCCAGCCGATGGCTGGCCCCCTCTGTCCCATCTACGGGGTAGAGAGGGAACTTCCATTGAAATGGCCTGAGCCTCACACGCCCCTTTTTGCTCATGTGTACCTATTTCGGGGATGGCGTGTTTGTCCCGGGAAATGTCGTAGCCAGGCGGTAGGATCGAATTCAGATCCTAGAAGCCTGCCCTCCCCGGGACGAACGAGAACCGCCAGCAGCGACTCATCCGCGGAGGGAGGTGACCTCGGTGGGTACCGCACCCCCGTCGTGTGTCCGTGAGGCGCTGGACATGGTCCGGGTCGGCCTGGGCTACCTGGCCGCCGCGGACGCCGCCCAGCTTGGCGCGGCGGCCCAGGCAGGGTGCCTGGCCGAGCTGGAGCAGGACGCCGCGGCCCTGACCGCGGCCCGGGCCTCGGTGCTGGCCTCGTTCACCGCCGGGCAGGGCTACGCCGGGGATGCGGAGTACAGCGCGGTGTCCTGGCTGATCCACCGCACCGGCATCACCCGCGGCACTGCCGTGGGCCACGCCGCGTGGGCGAAACGGGTGGGCACGCATCCGCGGGTGATCGCGGCGCTGGCCGCCGGACAGGTGTCGGAGTCGGCGGGACGGCTGATCTGCCTGTGGAGTGACCGGCTGCCGCAGCAGTACCGGGATTCCGCTGATGAGCAGCTGCTCGCGGCGGCGGCGGGCGGGCTGGGCCTGGCGGACCTGGCCGGGCTGGCCGCGGAGATGTACGTGCGGGCTCGCGGGGAGGCGCCGGATCAGGATCCGGGCCGGGAGTTCGCCGACCGGGGGCTGAAGCTGGCCACCACGTTCGGCGGCGCCGGGGTAGTGCACGGGGACCTGACTGCGGAGTGCGCCGCCGCCGTCGCCGCGGTGCTGGACGCGCTGGCCGCCCCGGCCGGGAAAGAGGACGACCGGACCAAGGACCAGCGGTACCACGACGCCCTGCAGGAGGCGATACGTCCGCTGTGATTTTGCGTCGTGCTTGACTCATGGACGACACCCAGGCAGACCGGGGAAAGCCCAGCTCAGGGTGGGCGTGTACGCCCGTCTGAGCGAGACCTACGACGCGGCCGAGTCCGTGCCCACCCAGATCGAGCGGGGCACCGACCACGCGGCCCGGCGCGGCTGGACCGTCGCTGGCCACCTTCAAAGACGACGAGGGCAAATGCCAACGTCGCGGGCAACAGCAAGGACAAGACCCTCCGCCGTGAACATGAAATGGCGGTTCTACGGCAACGGGTCCAATTTGATTGGCGCGTTTGACTTCCCGGCGCAAAGCGCCCAGCGGAGACGGCCACGGTGGCCGTCTCCGCTGATTTGTGGCTTATGCTGCCGGATTCCTTTGATCGCTGGTGCTTTCGCTTGGTGGACGGGGTGCGGGATGTCCCGCAGTATCGCGGCGAGCCTGGCGACCGCTGCCGGGTCTTCGATCCGTTCTGGGAATCCGTGCTCGATTCGGGAGCGCCGCGCATCGTCTGCGCCGGCTTCCCGGATAGCCTCTCGCTCCTCCTCGCTCATGGCAGAGTACTGCGCGGAGGCGTGACGTTCCGTGCTCGTCTCGTCGTTCGTCCCGTTGCGTGTGTTCGCGCGTTTACGTGCAGACGCGCGTGCGAGCGCCGGGACGGGACGACCGGCAGGACGATCACTCACGGTGACGGCTCCTCGGTGATCCGCGCGCGCCAGCGTCCCCGGCTGACCCGGATGGCGCGGCCCGCTTCGGCGCGCCTCCTGAAGGTGCCGGTGAAGCTTCGTGCGCTTCCATCCGGTAATGCGCATCAGTTCGCTGATCTCCGCCCTTCCGCCGGCGCTCAGCGCCTGACCGCAATTAAAGGATCAGGCGCTGACCGCGAACACCACAGTCACGGACTTGACCGGGCCGGTATCCAGGTTCCTTGCGGGTTGTCCCCGATCCCAGCGATCGGGCAGGATGTGATCTGTCCCGTACAGGGCGTGAGAAACAGGGGTGGTTAGCGTGGTGATCGAGACCGGTCTGATCGTGGGATATGTGATCGCCTGGATGGTACGCAAGGCCAAACGAGCCGGCGGGCGTCTGGACGCCGAGGTGGACACGGCCATGGACGCCGGGCTGGACAAGCTGCACCAGGTCGTTGCCGCCAGGCTCGGCGCCGACCCGGCCCTGACCGAGGCGCAGGAGGAGGCCGCCACCGGGCAGGTCAGTGAGCTGACCCGCCAGCGGGTGGAGCTGTCGATCCAGGCCGCCGCGGGCAAGGACCCCGCCTTCGCGCAGACGGTGGCTGAGCTGGTCGGGCAGCTGCAGGCGGCGGAGAAGGCCGGCGGGCAGGTCGCGGCGGGGCATGGCTCTGCGAATGTCGCCGGGAACGTCGACATTCACGCCGAGGACGGGGCCGCTGCGGCGTGGAACATGGGCGACGTGTCCTTCGGGCAGCCGCCAGCCGACCCTCACCGGCCGGACCGGTCCCGCGACTGACCGCACCCGGCACCCCACCCCCCCAGTCGCTGCCCGGCCCGCAGGCCGGGACTGCCGCGCCCGGGGCCGGGCAGACGTCCTGGAGCGTGCACGCCGAGCAGGACAGCATCGCGGCGTACTCGATCGGCACCCTCAACGTGGGCGCGGGCCGGGCGGCGGTGCGGTCGGCATACCGCAAGCAGATGGAACGGATCGCGCCGCCGAAGCTAGTCGGCCGCGAGGCCGAGTTGCGGGAGCTGGCGGCATACTGCACCGAGCTCGGCCGCGGCCCGTATGTGTGGTGGCAGGCACCGGCGTGGGCGGGGAAGTCGGCGCTGATGTCGACGTTCGTGCTGCACCCCCCGGAAGGGGTGCGGGTGGTGGCGTTCTTCATCACCGCCCGGCTGGGCGCCCAGGACACCCGGGAGGCTTTCACCGAGGTCGTGCTGGAGCAGCTGGCCGAGCTGCTGGGACAAGACCTGCCGTCGCTGACGGCCGCCACCCGGGACGCCCACCTGCTAGGGATGCTGGAGCAGGCCGCCGAGGCCTGCACCGACCGGGGTGAGCGGCTGATCTTGGTCGTGGACGGGCTGGATGAGGACCGCGGCGTCACCACCGGGCCGGACGCGCGCAGCATTACCGCGCTGCTGCCACATAATCCGCCGGCTGGGATGCGGGTTGTGGTGGCCGGACGGCCGGCCCCGCCGATCCCCGACGATGTACCCGGCTGGCACCGGCTGCGTGAGCCCGGCATCGTCCGCCCGCTGGCCCCCTCCGCCTACGCCCAGGACATCAAGGCGCTGGCGCAGCAAGAACTCCGCCGCCTGCTGCGCGGCACGCCCGCCGAGCAGGATCTGCTCGGACTGCTCACCGCCGCCCGCGGCGGGCTCAGCGGCCCCGACCTGGCCGCCTTGACCGGCGAATCCCTCTGGGAGATCGAGGACGTCCTGCACGGGGTGTCCGGGCGTACCTTCACCCGGCGGGTGAGCACGTGGCAACCCGGGGACGGCCCCGAGGTGTACCTGCTGGGCCATGAGGAACTCCAGGTCACCGCCCGGACATACTTCGGGGGGCAGCGGCTGGCCGGCTACCAGGACCGCCTGCACGCCTGGGCGGAGCAATACCGGGACCGGGGGTGGCCCGGCGATACCCCGGAATACCTGCTGTCCGGCTACTTCCAGATGCTGACCGCCACCGGCGACACCGCCCAACTGGCGGCCTGCGCCATCGACGCCGCCCGGCACGAGCGGATGCTCGACATCAGCGGCGGGGATGCCGCCGCCCTGAACGAGGTCACCATTACCCTCGACCTGATCGCCGCCCAGGACGACCCCGACCTCACCGCCGCCCTCACACTGGCCCGCCACCGCGACTACCTGGCCGACCGCAACACCAACATCCCCACTAGTCTGCCCGCCCTATGGGCCACGCTCGGCCAGTACATCCGCGCCGAAGCCCTCGCCCGCTCCATCACCGACCCGGACGATCAGGCGTGGGCGCTGACGGCGGTGGCTGGGGTGGTGGCCGAGGCCGGCCGGCACGAGCAGGCCGAGATCATGGCCCGCTCCATCACCGACCCGTACTGGCAGGCGCAAGCGCTGGCGGCGGTGGCCGGGGCGCTGGCCAAGGCCGGCCAGCACGAGCAGGCCGCCGCGATAGCATCCCAGGCCGAGACCGTGGCCCGCTCCATCACCCACCCGGACGGGCAGGCGCAAGCGCTGGCGGCGGTGGCCGGGGCGCTGGCCAAGGCCGGCCAGCACGAGCAGGCCGAGACCGTGGCCCGCTCCATCACCCGCCCGTACGGGCAGGCGCGGGCGCTGGCGGCGGTGGCCGGGGCGCTGGCCAAGGCCGGCCAGCACGAGCAGGCCGAGACCGTGGCCCGCTCCATCACCGACCCCGACGATCAGGCGCAGGCGCTGGCGGCGGTGGCCGGGGCGCTGGCCAAGGCCGGCCAGCACGAGCAGGCCGACGCGATAGCATCCCAAGCCGAGACCGTGGCCCGCTCCATCACCGACCCCGACGATCAGGCGCAGGCACTGGCGGCGGTGGCCGGGGTGCTGGCCAAGGCCGGCCAGCACGAGCAGGCCGAGACCGTGGCCCGCTCCATCACCGACCCCGACGATCAGATGCGGGCGCTGGCGGCGGTGGCCGGGGCGCTGGCCAAGGCCGGCCAGCACGAGCAGGCCGACGCGATAGCATCCCAGGCCGAGACCGTGGCCCGCTCCATCACCGACCCCGACGGGCAGGTGCGGGCGCTGGCGGCGGTGGCCGGGGTGCTGGCCGAGGCCGGCCAGCACGAGCAGGCCGAGATCATGGCCCGCTCCATCACCGACCCGTACTGGCAGGTGCGGGCGCTGGCGGCGGTGGCTGGGGTGGTGGCCGAGGCCGGCCAGCACGAGCAGGCCGAGACCGTGGCCCGCTCCATCACCGACCCTGACGGGCAGGCGAAGGCGCTGGCGGCGGTGGCCGGGGCGCTGGCCAAGGCCGGCCAGCACGAGCAGGCCGCCGCGATAGCATCCCAGGCCGAGACCGTGGCCCGCTCCATCACCCACCCGGACTGGCAGGCGCAAGCGCTGGCGGTGGTGGCCGGGGTGCTGGCCGAGGCCGGCCGGCACGAGCAGGCCGAGACCGTGGCCCGCTCCATCACCGACCCCGACGATCAGGCGTGGGCGCTGGCGGTGGTGGCTGGGGTGGTGGCCGAGGCCGGCCAGTACGAGCAGGCCGAGACCGTGGCCCGCTCCATCACCGACCCCGACGATCAGGCGTGGGCGCTGACGGCGGTGGCCGGGGCGCTGGCCGAGGCTGGCCAGCACGAGCAGGCCGCCGCGATAGCATCCCAGGCCGAGACCGTGGCCCGCTCCATCACCGACCCGAAAAAGCAGGCGCAGGCGCTGGCGGCGGTGGCTGGGGTGCTGGTCGAGGCCGGCCAGCACGAGCAGGCCGCCGCGATGGCATCCCAGGCCGAGACCGTGGCCCGCTTCATCACCCACACGTACGATCAGGCGCAGGCGCTGGCGGCGGTGGCTGGGGTGCTGGTCGAGGCCGGCCAGTACGAGCAGGCCGAGAACGTGGCCCGCTCCATCACCGACCCGAAGGAGCAGGCGAAGGCGCTGGCGGCCGTGGCCGAGGTGCTGGCCGAGGCCGGCCAGCACGAGCAGGCCGAGACCGTGGCCCGCTCCATCACCGAACCGGACGAGCAGGCGAAGGCGCTAGCGGCGGTGGCCAGGGCGCTGGCCAAGGCCGGCCAGCACGAGCAGGCCGCCGCGATAGCATCCCAGGCCGAGACCGTGGCCCGCTCCATCACCTACCCGGACTGGCAGGTGCGGGCGCTGGCGGCGGTGGCCGGGGCACTGGCCGAGGCCGGCCAGCACGAGCAGGCCGCCGCGATAGCATCCCAGGCCGAGACCGTGGCCCGCTCCATCACCCACCCGTACGAGCAGGCGTGGGCGCTGGCGGCGGTGGCCGGGGCGCTGGCCGAGGCCGGCCAGCACGAGCAGGCCGCCGCGATAGCATCCCAGGCCGAGACCGTGGCCCGCTCCATCACCGACCCGGACGATCAGGCGCAGGCGCTGGCGGCGGTGGCCGGGGTGCTGGTCGAGGCCGGCCAGTACGAGCAGGCCGAGAACGTGGCCCGCTCCATCACCGACCCGTACGAGCAGGCGGAAGTGCTGACGGCGGTGGCCAAGGCGTTGGTGGCGAAGGGAGACACGAGACAGGCGCAGCACGTGGCCTCGGCGGCGTGTGCCGCCGGACAGTGGACTACGGTGTTGGAACTGGTGTTGTCGCTGGAGCCATCGGCGCTGAGAGTGCTCACCGACTTGTAACTTCAGATCATGAAGATGTGATGAGATTCACGATGCATTTACGCGATTAACGCATGCGGCGGCTGACCGCCGCCGGGCTGCTGCCGGAGCGGGCCGGGCAGCCGGTCAAGGCCTGGGTGCACATCTCGCTGGCCGACCTGCTCCGCCTGGACGGCGACTCGGCCCTGCAAGAAGAGTGGACCGAGCGGGTCCGCGCGCAGTGGGCCGCCCGCCGGGCCGCCGCGTCCGAAACCGGCGCCAGCGACGGGGCGTGGCTGAACGGGGACGCCGCCGCGGCCATCGCGTGCGACGCCGCGATGGCCCCCATCGTGACCGGTGACATCGACGTGGGTGCTCTCGAGGACCTGGTCCGGCTGTGCGTCGAGGTCGACAGGCTCCGCCGCGGCGGCGAGCCCCGGCCGGACACCACCCAGGCCTGGGCGGCGCTGGAGCAGGCGGTGATCGGCAAGGCCGTCGACCTGCTGTCCGGTCCGGGCGGGCTGGCGTCGTTCCTGCGCCGCCGGCAGCTGGGCGCGCGGCTGGCCGGGCCGAGCCTGCCGCTGGACATCGGGTACGCCGAGACCATCCCGGCGGGGATCCGCAACGCGGTGCTGCTGCGGGACCGGCACTGCCAGTGGGCCGGCGGCTGCACCCAGTCGGCTGGGGCGTGCGAGGTGCACCATACCAAGCACAAGGCCAACGGCGGCACGACCTCGGTGAAGGACTGCGTGCTGCTATGCCCGTTCCACCACCAGATCATGATCCACCGGTGGGGCTGGACCCTGGTCCTGAACCCCGACGGCACCACCACCGCGTGGAACAAGAACAGGACCAAGATCCTCCACAGCCACGGACCACCCGCCCGGGCCGGGTAACCGCCCCGGCATGCCGCTCGGGCCACCGACTGCACCATAGTCCGCTACTCGACTGGGAACGGCCGGATCTCGATCGTGCCGTGCCTGGTCGTGGGGTGCGCGCCCGCGACCTCGATCGCCTCCCGCAGGTCCGCGCATTCGATGATGTCGAAGCCGGCGATCTGCTCTTTCGTCTCGGCGAACGGGCCGTCAGCGACGAGAAGCTCACCATCGCGCGCGCGTACCGTCGCGGCGTTCCGCGATGGCTGCAGGTAATTCCCCTGCAGGTTCACGCCGCGCGCGATGGTGTCTTCCAGCCAGGACGCCAGCAGTGCCTGGTCTTCCCGGCGTTCCTCGGCGCTCATTTCGGTAGTTTCGTCCGCGTAGTGGAGCAGCAGGAACTTCATGTGGTCCCTCCACGGGCTGGCTCGGGTATCGTCATGCGGCGCGAGCCGGCCGGCCCGCGATGATGACCATGATCCCGCGACCCCGGCCCGTACGCGCCGGACCCTGGCCCTGACGCGCCGGGCTCCGGCGCCCGCGCCGGGCAGCCGCCGCCCAGCGGCCGCGCCGCGCGTCGCCCGCCAGGACCTCGGCGCGCGTCTGGGTCCGCTCGGCCTGGTACAGCTGGTATCCGTAGTTCGGGTTCATGACGGCCGCCCTTTCGTCGGTTAGGTTCTCGCGTCCTCACCCAGACGACGAACGGCTTTCCCCGCCATGGACACCACCCCCGACGGCATTTCTCGCGCGCCAGCCAAGCGCGCTAGCCGAGCAGGTCAGCTGCCGGCTGGCCTGCTCCGCTGCGTCCGGTGTACGCTCCGAAGAAATAGAACATGTTCTACTTGAACGCGCCACGAGGGAGCCGGGCATGGTCGCATCCATCAAGCCGCACCGCGACGAGCTCGGTCTCGGCGACGGCCGCATGCTGATCGACGGGGACTGGGTCGCCGCGGCCGACGAGGCCACCTGGAGCCACCTGCACCCGGCGACGGGGGAGCAGGTCGCGGCGTTCCCGGTCGCCACCCCGGCCGACGTGGACAGGGCGGTAAGGGCGGCGCGCAGGGCCTTCGACGACGGCCCGTGGCCGCGTGCCCGCGCGGGCGAGCGGGTCCGGGTGCTGCGCACGATCGCGAACCTGGTCCGCGAGCACTCCGATGAGCTGCTGAGCCTTCAGGCCTTGGACAACAGCGTGCCGCTGAGCTTCGGCGAGATCTACGCGATGTCGTCGGGCTTCGTCGCCGACGTCTTCGACCACCACGCCGGCTGGGCCGACAAGCTGGCCGGCGAGACGCTGCCACCGTTCCAGGGCGGTGACCACATGGTCCTCACGCTGCGCGAGCCGGTCGGCGTGGTGGGCGCGGTGATCCCGTGGAACGCGCCGCTGGTGCTGTTCGCCCAGAAGGTCGCCCCGGCCCTGGCGGCCGGCTGCACCATCGTGCTCAAGCCCTCGGAGTACGCCACGTTCGCGGTGCTCCGGCTGGCTCGGCTGATCGCCGAGGAATCCGGCCTGCCGGGAGGCGTGCTCAACGTGGTCACCGGCCCCGGCGACCCGGCCGGGCAGGCCCTGATCAGCCACCCGATGGTGGACAAGCTGTCGTTCACCGGCAGCCGGGCGGTCGGGCAGAAGGTCATGATGGCCGCGGCCGCCGGGTGCAAGCGGGTCAGCCTCGAACTCGGCGGCAAGAGCCCGTCGGTGGTTTTCGCCGACGCCGACATCGGCACCGCCGCCGCGGTGACCATGGGCACCGTCACCCTCGGCCTGTCCGGCCAGGTGTCGCGGCGCAGACCAGGGCACTAGTGCACCGGGACGCGATGGAGGAGTTCCTGGCCACCGCCGAGCTGATCGGCACCATGGTCAGTTACGGGAACCCGTTCGACCCCGAGGTCACCTCGGCGCCGCTCATCAACACCCGCCAGCTCGACCGGGTGCTCGGCCTGATCGCCCGCGGCCAGGAGGAGGGCGCCCGCCTGGTCTGCGGCGGCGGCCGCGCCGAGGGCGACGAGCTGGCTAAAGGCAACTTCGTCGCGCCGACCCTGTTCGCCGACGTGTCCAACGACATGAGCATCGCCCGTGAGGAGATCTTCGGCCCGGTGCTCTCGGTGATCGCGTTCGACGGCGAGGAGGAGGCCGTTCGGCTGGCCAACGACACCGACTACGGCCTGGCCGCCACCGTCTGGACGTCCGACGTGCGCCGGGCCATGCGGATGACCAAGGCGATCAAGGCCGGCACCGTCGGCGTCAACGGCTACCAGCTCGAGCCGAACTCCCCGTTCGGCGGCTTCCGCCAGTCCGGCCTGGGCCGCGAGGGCGGCCGCGCCGCGATCGAGGCCTACACCGAGCTCAAGACCGTCCTGCTGCCCTTCACCGACGAGATGATGTAGGCCCGGCCTAGGCGAGCCCCCTAGCTGAGGCGGAGCGCCTCCGCCGGCACCAGCCGGGCCGCGCGCAGCGCCGGATACAGGCCGGCCACGGCCCCCACCAGCAGGGCGATGCCCGCCGCGGCCAGCAGCACCGGTACCGGCACGACCGCGTCCCAGTGCCGGGCCGCCGCGTAGACGGTCGTGGTGAACCCGCCGAGGACCGCCCCGGCCACGCCGCCGCAGCCGGCCAGCAGGGTCGCCTCCGCGGCGAACTGCACCGCCACGTGCAGCCTGCGGGCGCCGAGTGCCCGCCGCAGCCCGATCTCGCCGCGCCGCTCCAGCACCGCGATGACCATCACGTTGGCGATGCCGATGCCGCCGACCAGCAGCGCCACCGCGCCCAGCGCCAGAAACAGCTCCTGGAACGCGACCGAGGCGTCGGCCCGGGCGGTGAGCGCGGTGATCGGGTCGGCCACCGACACGTCCTGCGGGGCGGCCGGGTCGGCGGTGGCCGCCAGCACGGCGGCTACCGCGGCCACGTCCGCCGGGTTGGCGCGCACGTAGATCTGCACCGGCGCCGCCGTGGCGTGCAGCAGCCGCTGCGCGACGGGGTAGCCGATCAGCGCCGTACGGTCGAGTTCGGGAGCCAGCGGCAGCGGCCGCATGATCCCGATGACTCCGAACCACCGGTTGCCCAGCCAGAGCAGGACCCCGGTACGGTCGACGCCCAGCGCGGCCGCGGCGTCCGCGCCCAGGACCACCGCCGGGTACCGCGCGGTGGCGGCGTCCAGGAACCTGCCCCGGGCCAGCTGCCCCTGCAGCGTGCGCAGCAGGCCGACATCCGCCGAGTACACCGTGATCGCGTTGGTGTTGGCGGCGGAGATCCGGTCGTTCCGGTACACCTGCGCGTTCACGTCGCCGATGGCCGAGGCCCCGATGACCGGGCCGATCCGCGCGACCATGGCCGGCGCCGAAGGCGGCAGCGTGGCGGTCTGGCCGCCGAACGACTGTCCCGGAGCCACGGTGAGCAGGTTCGTGCCCAGCGCGTCGATCTGCGCCACCAGCTGGGCCCGGCTGGAGCTGGAGACGCCGAGCACGGCCACCATGGTGGCGATGCCGAGCGCCACGCCGACGGCGGAGAGCACGGCCCGCCCCGGCCTGCTGACCAGGCCGAGGACGGCGAGCGGCCAGATGTCGGCCGGGCGCAGCCGGCTGGCCGGCCGGCCCGCGGACCGGGCCCTCATGCCGCCCCGCTGTCGTACTCGATCCGCCCGTCGCGCAGCCGGATGACCCGGCGCGCCGCCAGGGCTATCTCGGGGTTGTGGGTGACCACCAGGATGGTCGTGCCGCCGCGGTTCAGCTCGGCCAGCAGGCTGAGGATGCCTGCGCTGGTCGCCGAGTCCAGGCTGCCGGTCGGCTCATCGGCCAGGATGATGGCGGGCCGCCCGGCCAGCGCCCGGGCAATGGCGACGCGCTGGCACTCGCCGCCGGACAGTTCGGCGGGACGGTGGCCCGCCCGGCCGGACAGGCCGACCTCGGCTAGCGCGTCGGCGGCGGCCGCGCGGCGCTCCCACGCCGGGACCCCGCGGTACAGCAGCCCGGTGGCCACGTTGTCCAGCGCGGTCAGCGTGGGAACCAGGAAGAACTGCTGGAACACGAACCCGATCCGGTCCGCCCGGACCCCGGACAAGGCCTTATCGGGCAGCCCGTCGACGACAAGCCCGGCCACCCGGACGCTGCCCGCGGTCGGGCGTTCCAGGGTGCCGGCGATGGCCAGCATGGTCGACTTGCCCGACCCGGACGGTCCGGCGATCGCGGTGAACTCACCCGTCCCGATCGTCACGGTCACCGACCTGAGCGCGGCCACCGGAGGTGATCCGGGATGCTCCTTGGACACCCCGATGAGCTCCAAGGCGTTCGCAGTACCGTTCACTGGGCCACCACCACCCGCGTCCCGGCCGTGATGCCGGCCCCGCTGACCTGGACCTGCCCCGAGGCGAAAAGACCCGCGGTCACTCCCACGAGCCGGTGAACCCCGGACGGCCCGACCACCTCGAGCCCGTACCCGCCGCCGGCCAGCGCGAGCAGCGCCGAGACCGGCACGGCCAGCACGTCCCGGGCGGACTGCACCGCCAGGGACACCTGCACCTGGATGTTCACCCCGGTGCCGGTGGCGCCCCGGGGCGTCACGGTGAGCTGAGCGGACCCCGCCGCGCTGATCATCCCGGGCACGCTGGCCTGCGATGGCAGGACGATCGAGACGCTCTCGCCGACGGTGGTCGGCGGCAGGTTCGGGTTCACCGGCACGGTCACGGTCCGCTGACCCGTCGTCACCTGGTACGGCCGCTGCCCGGCCGCGGCGGCCTCGCCCGCCGCGACGTTCATCGCGCCGACCAGGACGGCGGTGGGCAGGAAGACCACCTGCCCGAGCGGAATCGACCCGGTCACGGTCAGGCCGCGCGCCTCCTGCCAGCGTTCCACCGCGTCTGCGGTGGCCAGGTCGTAGTGGCCGGTCGGCGTGGTGAACAGGCCGCCGGCGAAGTGGCCGGCCATCAGGCCCGCCTGAAGCTGCCGGATGTCGGGCCCATCCGTCATCCCGATTCCGAACGGGCGCCAGGCGGGCACTGGCCCGGCCATCAGCGTCACCGGGCTGTCGTCCACCCGGTACAGCACGCCCCCGGCCCGCACCGCGGCGCCCGGCCGCGGCAGCCAGGTGTAGATGCCCGTCACCAGGTTGACTACCGGGCGCGCCGCGGCGTAGCCGAGAGTCCCGCCGGTCAGCGCCGTGGTGACCAGGTTCGTCCGCACCACCGTGGCGGTGGCCACCCTCGGCGGCGCCGGCGCGGCCGGGGCCGCCTGGCCGCCCCGCACCGCGACGGTGGCGACCGCGCCGGCCACGGCCGCCGCGGCGAGCGAGACCGCCAGCCCGCTGCGTCTCACCCGGGGGCTCACGGGCCGGTCCCGTCGTCCCTGATGCCGGCCGGGAGGAAGTGCCTGCAGGCCGCGTCGGCCGCCCGGAACTGCGGCGAGTAACGGCCGAAGTCGCTGGTGATGCCGGGCACGTTCCCCAGGTTCAGTTCCCCCTGCGGCGTCGGGTCCAGCATGTTGATGTCGTGGCTCCGCATGCATTGCGCGTAGCTGGTCAGCGCGGCCAGGTGCGGAGCCGCCTGGGCCGCCGCCCCGGCCTGCTTGGCCTGGATTATGGCCTGGATGAAGTGCGTGCAGGCCGCGTAGGCCGCGCTGGTCGCCGGGCCCCGTTCCGGCAGGTCGATCGACAAGCCCGCGTGCCCGGGGTGGTGCACCGGGTCGGACATCTGGACCCCGTGAGCGCGCATGCACCGGGCGAAACTGATCATGTCCTGGTCGCTCTGCGCCTCGGTCAGGGCCTGAGCGGACGAGGCCACAGCGTGCCCGGACAGGCTGGCCACGGGCGCGCGGCCCGGCCCCGAGGCCGCCGGCGAGCAGCCGGCGGCGAGAACCGCCGCCCCGGCCAGGACAGCAGCAACAACAGCGCGGCCCGCACCGGGCCGCAGACGATGACGCATGACGATGACCTCCAAGCTGCCGGCACCCGCCGGTCAGCAGCAGTGGTACACGCCCGGCAGTCACACGGGGATCACACCAGGACGCGTCCCCGGGCCGACGCCGCCCCGGTAACGCCAGGTCGCCGGCTGCCCGGATCAGGGTTCCGGCCCGTGTCCGGACGCGCTTGTGATATCGGTGTGACCCCGCCTGGTGCACGATGGCTGCATGCGGGTGCTCGTGGTCGAGGATCAGGCCGAACTGGCCGACGACATCGCCGACGGCCTGCGCGACCAGGGCATCGGCGCGGACGTGGCCTACGACGGCTCGGCCGGCATCGAGAAGGCGCTGCTGAACTCCTACGACGTCGTCGTCCTGGACCGCGACCTGCCCCGTATCCACGGCGACGCGGTCTGCGCCACGCTGGTCGGCTCGCCGTCGCAGGCCCGCATCCTGATGCTGACCGCGGCGGGCACGGTGGGCGACCGGGTGGACGGCCTCAACCTCGGCGCCGACGACTACCTGACCAAGCCGTTCGCGTTCGCCGAGCTTGTCGCCCGGGTCCGCTCGCTGGCCCGGCGCAGCCCGGCCGCGGCCCCGGTCGTCACCCGCGGTGAAATCGTGCTCGACCGGGCCAGGCGGCGGGTCAGCCGGGCCGGCCGCCCGGTGCCGCTCAACCGCAAGGAGCTGGGCGTGCTGGAGGAACTGCTGATCGCCGACGGGGGCATCCGCAGCGCCGAGGACCTGTTCGAGCGGGTCTGGGACGAGAGCACCGACCTGTTCTCGCGGACCGTGACCGTCACCATCGCCCGGCTCCGCCGCAAGCTCGGCGAGCCCGACCCGATCGAGACCGTGATCGGGGTCGGCTACCGGCTCCCTTGAGGTGGTGACTGCCATGAGGCGCATCTGGCCGCAGAAGGTCAGGACCAGGCTCGCGCTGCTCTACGCCGCGTTGTTCCTGGCGTCTGGTTCGGCCCTGCTCGCGCTCACCTACGGCCTGGTCGCGGCCAACCTGCCCGCGCCAGCCTCCGCCCCCGCCCCCGGCTTTGACAAGAATCAGCTGGCCAAGCTGAGCGTCGCCTGCAAGCAGCCGCATCCCGACGCGGGTACGGTCGCGGCGTGCAAGCGGGCCTTCTCCGCCGGGGCCGGGGCCGGCGCGGAAAGCGTCCGCCAGCGCGCCCTGAACAGCCTGCTGCTGTTCTCCCTGCTCGGCCTGGGCGTGATGACCGTCACCTCGGGCGGCCTGGGCTGGTACGTCTCCGGCCGGGTGCTGCGGCCGGTGCGGGCGATCACCGAGACCGCCCGCCGCGCCTCGGACCAGCACCTGGGCGAGCGGCTGGCGCTGACCGGCGCCCAGGACGAGCTCAAGGAGCTCGCCGACACCTTCGACGACATGCTGGAGCGTCTTGACCTGGCCTTCGCCGCGCAGCGGCGGTTCGTCGCGAATGCCTCGCACGAGCTGCGCACCCCGCTGACCGTGATGCGGACCGCCATCGACGTCGCCCTGGCCAAGCCGAACCGGACGACGCAGCAGCTGGAAGACATGGCGGCCCGCGTCCGCCGGTCCGTCGACCGGGCCGAGAACATGATCGAGGCCCTCCTGGTCCTGGCCATCAGCGATCAGGGCGTGACCAGCAGCGAGCTCCTCGACCTCTCGGCGGTGGCCGAGGACGCCCTCGAACTGGCCGCGCCCGGCATCGCCCGGCTGGGGCTGACGGTGGAGGCGGATCTTGGGCCGGCCGAGACGACCGGCGATCAGCAGCTGATCGAGCGCATGGTCTGGAACCTGGTCGACAACGCGGTCCGGCACAACGAGCCGGGCGGCTGGATCCGGGTCACGACCGGCCGGTACCCGGGCGGCGCCACGCTGCGGATCGCCAACAGCGGGACCGTGGTGCCGGCCGGCGCCGTGCCTACCCTGGCCGAGCCGTTCCGCCGGATCCAGAAGCGCACCGGCGGCGGCGTGGGGCTCGGGCTGTCGATCGCCCAGTCCGTCAGCACCGCGCACGGCGCGCAACTGGATATACGCAGTCAGCCCGAAGGCGGCCTCGACATCAGCCTTACCCTTCGCGCTTAGGGAACCCGATGGTCTCGGTGGCCAGCTCGAGCGTGTCCTCGCACAGGAACCCCACCGAGGGCGCCCGGTCCCCGAAGGCAGGGCCGAGCGCCGAATGCACCGAGTCCAGCGTCCACATGCCGTCCGGCGTGGCGGCGCGGAACACCGAACGGACCCGCGGCGGGTCCATCACCGCGGCCACGCCGCCGTGCACCACGAACACCTCCCCGTTGATGGTCTCGGCCGCCGGGCTGGCCAGGTACACCACCAGCGGCGCGACGTGCTCCGGCGCCAGCGGGTCCACCGCGTCCGCGGGCGCCGGGCCCATCAGCTCGGCCGTCATGGCGGTGCGGGCGCGGGGGCAGATGGCGTTGGCGCGGACGCCGTACCGCGAGCAGCTGCGTGCGGTCGTCACGGTGAGGGCGGCGATGCCGGCCTTGGCCGCGGCGTAGTTGGGCTGCCCGATCGAGCCGAGCAGGAACGCCTCGGAGGAGGTGTTCACGATCCGCGCGTACACCGGGTAGCCGGCCGCGTTCCGCTGCTCCCGCCAGTACGCGGTGGCCAGCCGGGTGGTCACGAAGTGCCCGCGCAGGTGCACCCGGATGACCAGGTCCCACTCCTGCTCGGACATGGTGAACACCATCCGGTCGCGGAGCACCCCGGCGTTGTTGACCAGGATGTCCAGCCGCCCGTACTGCTCCAGCGCCGTGGCCAGCAGCGTCTCGCCCGTCGACCATTCCGCGACGTCTCCGGCGGCCACCACCGCCTGCCCGCCCTCCGCCGCGATCTGGTCGGCCACCGCCTGCACCGCGTCCCCGGGCAGGTCGTTGAGCACCATGAGCGCCCCGGCGCGGGCCAGGGCCAGCGACTCGGCCCGGCCGAGCCCGTTTCCCGCCCCGGTCACGATGGCCACCCGGCCGGCGATCGCTACCGCTTCGTCCATTCCGCCCGTTTCCTCTCAGTCGCCCGGTGTCAGTAGCCCGGGCCGGACAGCAGGCCGCCGTCGGCGACGAACTCGCTCCCGGTCGAGTAGGACGAGTCGTCCGAGGCGAGGTACGCCACCAGCCGCGATATCTCGGCGGGCTCGGCGAACCGGCCCAGCGGCATGGCCTTCAGGAAGGCCTGGGCCTCGTCGGCCGAGCGGGCGCCCTCGGAGTCCACGACCATCCGGGTCAGCACCCCGCCGGGATGGACCGAGTTCACCCGGATCCCGAACCCGGCCAGCTCCCGCGCGGCCACCTTGGTCATGCCGCGGATCGCGAACTTGCTCGCGGTATAGGCGGACAGGCCGTCCGCCCCGGTGAACCCCTCGATCGAGGAGATGTTGACGATCGACCCGCCACCAGCCCGCTTCATCGGCTCGGTCACCGCCTTCATGCCGAGCCAGCAGCCCACCGCGTTCACCTCCAGGACCCGGCGGAAATCGGCCAGCGGCATGTCCGCGATCGGTGCGAACATCAAGATGCCGGCGTTGTTCACCAGCACGTCGAGCCGGCCGAAGGCGTCCTGCGCCAGCGCAACCGCCGCGGCCCAGTCGTCCTCGCTGGTGACGTCGTGGTGCAGGTAGCGGCAGGCCTGCTCGCCGAGCCCGGCCGCCACGTACTCGCCCCGGTCGTCGAGCACGTCGCCGAAGACCACCCGGGCGCCCTCGGCCACGAAGTGCCGCACGTGCGACTTGCCCATGCCCCGGGCGCCGCCGGTGATCAGCGCGACCTTCCCGTCGAGCCGCCCCATTCGCCCTCCCGGGTCTGACGATGCAGCACCAAACGCTTGCTTGGCACGAGCCTAGCGCTATCCGGCCCAAACTAGAACGTGTTACTGTTTTCGCCGAGGAGGCGGCCCGGTGGTACACAGTGTCATTAATTACGGGGCTGACTATGTCATAGCCGGAGCAGGCAGCGCCGGATGCGTGCTGGCCAGGCGCCTCGCCCAGACGGGCGCCTCCGTCATCCTGCTGGAGGCGGGCGGCCCGGACCGCACCCGGCTGGTGCGCAAGCCGGGGATGATCGCCATCTTCCACAACGTCCCGGCCCTGAAGAAGCGCCTGGACTGGGGGTACTACACCGCCCCGCAGGCCAGCGCGCTCGGCCGCAAGATCCCGCAGCCCCGCGGCCGGGTGCTCGGCGGCTCCGGCTCGATCAACGGCATGCTGTTCGTCCGCGGCAACCGCAAGAACTACGACGACTGGGACGTCCCCGGCTGGTCCTTCGGCAACGTGCTATCCAGCTTCAAGCGGATGGAGGACTGGGAAGACGGCCCCACCGACCTGCGCGGCGCCGGCGGCCCGGTGAAGGTGACCAGGCAGAAGGACCTGACCCCCGCCTCGCAGGCCTTCATCGAGGCCCTGGCCGCGACCGCGGGCACCAAGAAGATCGATGACTACAACGGCGAGTCCCAGGAGGGCGTGTCGGTCTTCCAGCAGAACGCCAGCGGCGGGCTGCGCTACAGCTCCTCCGTCGGCTACCTGGATCACCACAGCCTGCCGAACCTCACCGTTCTCACCCGCACCAGCATCACCAGGGTGCTGATCTCTAAGGGGCGCGCCACCGGCGTGGAGGTCGTCACCGGGGACGGCCGCGGCACGATAAGCGCCAGCCGCGAGGTGATCCTGTGCGCCGGCGTCTACGGCTCGCCCCAGCTGCTGATGCTGTCCGGCGTCGGCCCGGCCGGCCACCTGCGCGAGCACGGCATCGACGTGCTCGCCGACCTGCCGGTCGGCGACAACCTGCACGACCACATGTTCGTGCCGATGACCTACTGCATGACCACCGCCCGCAACCGCGGCACCACGCCGTACTTCGCCGGCGGCGTGATTAAGGAGGCGGTCCGCGGCGACACCTGGATGGGCCGAACGGTCTTCGAAGCCGTCGGATTCGTCCGCAGCTCGCAGGCCTGCGACATACCGGACATCCAGGTACACGCGCTGCCGTGGTCGTACCCGTTCCCCAACCAGGACTCGCCGGCCCGGCAGAAGGTGGACAAGCGCTGCGCGCTGACCATCATGCCCACGCTGATCTACCCGAAGAGCCGCGGCACCCTCCGGCTGGCCTCGGCCGACCCGGCCGCGGCGCCGGTCATCGACCCCGGCTACCTGACCGAACCTGACGACAGCCGCCTGCTGCTGGACGGGATCGAGCTGATCCGCGAGACGATGGCCAGCCCGGTCATCGCCGGCCAGGTCAGCCTGGAGCTGAACCCGGGGCCCGGCTTCCCCGGCCGGGCCGCGCTGGCCGCCGAGCTGCCGAACCGCGCCACCTCGGTGTACCACGCCGTGGGCACCTGCCGGATGGGCACGGACGAACGCGCGGTGGTGGATCCGGAGCTGCGGGTCCGCGGCATCGACGGGCTCCGGGTCGCCGACGCCTCGATCATGCCCGGCATCACCGGCGGGAACACCAACGCCCCCGCCATGATGATCGGCGAGCACTGTGCTTACCTCATAGGGCGACGATAATCACTTCTTCGCAGTAATCCCGTCGAACAGCAGCCGCAGCAGCGCGCCGGCCACCTGCTCGGTGCTGTAGCCCTCGGCCAGCCGCCACTGCGACGGGATCCACAGCACGTCGCGGAGCAGCCGGTAGGTGAGCCTGGCGTCCAGGTCCGCGCGGAAGACGCCCTCCGCCTTGCCCCGCTCGAGTTCGGTGACCCAGGTCCGCTCGATCTCGCCCACCGCCTTGCGCAGGTAGCCGAACCTGGGCTGGCTGCTGAAGTAGTGCCAGTCGTTCTGCAGCATGGCCAGCGCGGGACGGTGCCGGGCCAGGGTCTGGCTGGTCGACCGCACGATCTGCTCCAGCACCTCCCGCGGAGAGCCGCCCGAGGCCACCGCCGCCCGGTAGTCGGCCAGCACGTCGTTGATGAAGCCCGACAGGATCTCGTCGCCGATCGACTCCTTGGAGTCGAAGTGGTGGTACAGGCTGCCGGACAAGATGCCCGCGGCGTCGGCGATCTCCCGCACCGTCGTGGCGCGGTAGCCCTTCTGCGCGAACAGCTCGCCGGCCAGCTGCACCACGTCGGCGCGCCGCTCTGACCCTGTCGTGCTCACCCCGCGATTATCGCAGGTCCGAACCGCTCCACCACCTGCTCCTCGGTCAGCCCGAAGTCGCCCAGCGTGTACCGGTGCGCCGCTCCCGTCCCTTGATACCTCCCGCCGGTGCTAAGCGCCCGCATCGCGTCCGCCGCGGCGCCGCTGAACGGCAGGCCGAAGTGCGCGTAGACCGCCTCCGCCGTGCCCACCGGGTCCGCCACCAGGTCGGTGCAGGCCACGTCGAAGAACCGGGCCGGATCGTGCCGGGCGCGCTCGGCGCCGAACCGCTCGAGCCCCGACGCCCACAGCTCCAGCTGGTCCCGCCCGATCACCTCGCCGGCGAACGTGTCCGACCAGCCCGCCGTCGCCTGCGCGGCCAGGCTGCAGACCGACGCGACGGCGACCGCGGGGGCACGGTGGGTCTGCACGATCAGCGCGTCCGGGTAGACCGCCAGCAGCGCGTCGAGCGCGAACAGGTGGCTGGGGTTCTTCAGCACCCAGCGGCGCCCGCTCCCCAGCCCGATCAGCTGCAGGTTACGCCGGTGCCGCCGGTACGCCCCGGTCCAGTCCTGGCCGCGCAGCCAGGCGGAGTAGGACGGCAGGTGGGCCAGGCACTCCCAGGAGATCGAGCGCATCGACTGCCGGAGCAGCTGCCAGCACTCCTCCACCTGGTCGGCGGCCATGTAGTGCACCCCCATGAACTCAGGGTGCTCGACGTGGTGTCGCTCGCAGCCGGCCTGGATGTACTGGAACACCGGGTTGTCCGCCCACGTCTGCCGCGGCGGCCGGGGCTGCGGCGCCTCGGCCAGCCACAGCTCCAGGCCCTGGTGCGCCGGGTCCGCCGTGAGCAGCCGGTGCAGCGCGGTGGTGCCGGTCCTGGGCAGCCCGGTGACGAACAGCGGCCGGTCGACGCGGACCTGCGCGTACTCCGGGTGCGCCCGCCAGCCCGCCTCGCTCGTCAGCCGGGCCGCCAGCGCGCCGCGCAGCATGGCCCGCATCACCTTGCGGCCGCGCGCGGTCAGGTCCGCGTCCCGCTCCAAGGAGGAGATCAGCTCGGCCAGCCCGTCGGCGTAGTCGTCGGGCCCGAAGTCCTCCAGCCCGGTGACCTGCGACGCCACCGCGTGCAGCTCCTCCGCTGTAACCCAGTCTCCGGGTCTCAATGGTGGTACTCGCCGCAGTTGACGTCCAGGCACTGCCCGGTGATGGCCCGGGCTAGCGGCGAGGCCAGGAACACCACCGCGTCCGCGATCTCGTCGGGCTCGGGCAGTCGGCGCAGGTCGGTGGCTGCCGCGGTCTCGTCGTAGATCTGGAGCACCTCCACGCCGCGCTTGTGCGCCAGGTAGCCGAAGTACCACTGCAGCGAGTCACCCCAGATGTGCCCGGGCGCTACCGAGTTCACCCGGACCCCGCGCGGCCCCAGTTCGGTGGCCAGCGACTGCGCCATCGCCAGCAGCGCCGCCTTGACCAGCTTGTACGGCCCCATCGTGCGCTGGGAGAACCGCACGACCATGGAGTTGACCATCACCACCGAGCCCTTGCTCTCCGTCAGTAGGGGGGTGAACAGCCTGGTCAGCCGTAGCGCCGCCACGACGTTGGCGTCGAACCCCGGGCCGAGGGCGTCCAGGCTGACCACGCCGAGTTCCTTGATCGGCGGCATCGCCAGCGCGTTGTACACCAGCGCGTCGACCCGGCCGAACGCGTCCTGGGCCGCGGCCGCCAGGTGCTCCGCCGCGGCGGCGTCGGCCAGGTCGGTCGGCACCGCCAGCCCGCGCCGGCCAAGCCCGGCGATCTCCTTGGCCACCTCGTCGAGCCGCGCCGCGGTGCGTGCCGCCAGCACCACGTCCGCGCCCTCGCGGGCGCTGGCTAGCGCGACGGACCGGCCGAGCCCCGACCCGACCCCGGCCACCACGACCACCTTGTCCTGCAGCATCATCTAGCCGAGCATCCTTTCCGCCACCGCGGCCTGCCGCGCGGCGATCCGTTCCCGCCATTGCGGCGGGGACACCTGCGCCTGGTCGTAGTACGGCAACCGTTCGGCTATCCGGGTGAACGGGACCACCTCCACCTGCGGCCCGTCCTCCTTGCTGAGGTCCCGGGTCAGCCGCTGCCAGCGGATCTGCACGTAGCCGCGGCGCCGGCCGGTGAGCTCGAGCCAGTTGGCCAGGCCGGGGTCGCGCTCGCTGACCACGAAGCGCAGCCGCCGGTCCGGGTCGATGCGGGCCTGGTCGGCGGTAAGGCTGGTCTGGTGGTTGATGTAGTCCAGCGAGATGTACCACATGCTGCCGAGCTGGATGCCCTGGTACGGCGCGACGTCCTCGCCTGCCGCGGGCACCGTCACGATCATCGCCTGGTCCTCGCCCAGGTCGAAGTGGCCGGCCGAGGAGAACTGGGTGGCCAGGCCGCCCGGCGTCGGACGCGGCGGCGTCATCGTGTTGACCGGCTCGTTCAGGTAGAACCACTCGGGGAAGGCCAGGAAGGTGCGCAGCCGGGACAGCAGGATCTTGCCTGCCACGCCGTAGCGCTTGGCCAGCACGTCCGTGCCGGCCGGCGGCGGCGCGAGGCCGGCCCGGTCCTCGCGGCGGATGCTGATCGCGCCGCGCCGTTCGGCGGCCCAGTCGCTGTACACCTCTCGGACCAGCAGCATCGAGGACCCGGCGCCCAGTCTGAAGAAGTTCCGCCCGTCCCCTGACGGCCCGAACCGCAGCGTGAACGTGCCGTCCGCGTCGATCTCGATGGCCCGGTCGTCGAACGCGCTCAGGCTGTCCGGCACCTCGACCGGGGAGTAATCCCCCTTCAGCACCTGGAAGCTGAGGTCGGCGGTGCTGCCGCGGCGCCCGGTGACCACGTACTCCGCGTCGTCCCGCAGGTAGGCGTGGAAATAGAGGGTGTCCGGGTTGTCCAGGCCCATCTTGGTGTACGGCCCGGTCGACGGCACGAAGTACGGGAAGTCCCGCTGGTAGGCCCAGGCCAGCCGGAGCGAGGCCTGGATGCTGCCCGCCAGGTAGTCGTAGCCCTCGGCCAGGTCCTGCTCGGACGCCACGAACGGGGCGCCCGCGATGAGCTGCTCGGCCTCGGCCAGCGCCTCAGCGAACGCCCGCGTCAGCATCATCTAGCGCCTCGTCAGCAACGTCAGCCGTCCCCAATTTGGCGGTGATCCGGAAGCTCGGCAGGTCGTCCAGGGACATCATCGCCTCGTAGGTGCGCACGTACCCGGTATGCGCGATCCGCCACCGGCCGTCCTCGCCACGCTCGTACCGGTCCTGGTAGAAAGCCGCGCCCGTGATCACGACCCGGTACTGCGTCGCGATCACCGTGTCCTCGAACGACCAGGTGCCGCAGGCCGTGTCCCCGTCCACGGTGATCTCCGGCTGGCCCGCGCGGTGCACCGTGATCATGTCCGGACCGAGCTTGTCCCGCAGGAACCCGACGATCTCGTCCCGCCCGGCGAGCTTCAGCGGCTTGCCGTACACCTGCGTGCCGTAGTCCACGGTGGCGTCCGGCGTGAACACCCCGGCGAGCTCGTCCCATAGCTTCAGGTCCACGCAGCGCAGGTAGCGGTACTTCACCTGTCGGATCTCTTCGATCGTGGCAAGGTCCATGTGCACAAGCTTGGGCCATCCGGTTGACCAGAACAAGAACCTGTTCTAGTTTTTTCGGGTGCGGTTCAGCTACGCGGAGTCGATGACCGAGCCCTCCTTCTACCCCGCGCTGGCCCGGGCCGCCGAGGAGGCCGGGTACCACTCGATGGTCATCCCGGACAGCATCTGCTACCCGCGGCACTCGGCCAGCATCTACCCGTTCAACCCGGACGGCAGCCGCGAGTTCCTCGAGGACAAGCCCTTCCTCGAGCCGTTCTCGCTGATCCCGGCGCTCGGCGCGGTCACCAGCACGCTGCGCTTCGTCACCTTCGTGCTGAAGCTGCCGGTCCGCGACCCGGTGCTGACCGCCAAGCAGGCCACCTCCACGGCCGTGCTCACCGGCGGCCGCCTCGTCCTCGGCGCCGGGATCAGCCCGTGGCGCGAGGACTACGAGGTGCTCGGCGTGGACTGGGCCAGCCGCGGCCGGCGGATGGACGAGTCGATCGCGATCCTGCGCGGCCTGGCGGCCGGCGGCTACTTCGAGTTCCACGGCAAGGCCTTCGACCTGCCGCCGGTCAAGATCGCGCCGGTGCCCGCGGAACCCATCCCCGTCCTCATCGGCGGCCACTCCGACGCCGCGCTCCGCCGCGCCGCCCGGCTCGGCGACGGCTGGCTGCACGGCGGGGGAGACCCGGCGGACCTGCCCGGCCTGCTCGAACGGCTGGCCCGCTTTCGCGCCGGGGAAGGCACCGGGGACCGCCCGTTCGAGGTGCACGTGATCTCGGCCGACGCCTACACCCTCGACGGCGTCCGCCGCCTGGAGGACCAGGGCGTGACCGACCTCATCGTCGGCTTCCGCTGGCCCTACACCACCGGCCCCGACACCGAACCCCTGGACGACAAACTCACCCACCTTCGCCGCTACGCCGACACCATTCTCACCAACCTCTAACCCAGCGACGCCCGTGAACGGCCAGCCACCACCTCGCGCGGCTGCAGGACCGGGCCAACGTAACTTGCCATGGCTCTAGATCCGGTTGAGCGCCACATTCACTGAATTCCCCAGGGTCTGCCGGTAGCGAAACAACCGGGGTAGCGCGCCTTTACGCCCTTACGCTGAGGTATGGCCGAGCACGCGAACGTGTATCCGCTGCGACGCGAACCCCGACGCGAACCCCAGCGGGAACCTCAGCCGGAACCGCGTCCCCAGGAGCCCCTCTGGCGGGAAGTACTCGGCCGGCGGCTCCGGGTCCTCCGCCAGGAACAGCAGGAGACGCTGTCCGAGACGGCGGCCCGGGCGGGGATCTCGCCGCAATACCTCTCCGAGGTCGAGCGCGGCCGCAAGGAACCCTCCAGCGAGATGATCGCGGCGCTGGCCGGCGCGCTGGGCACCACGCTCACCGGCCTGACCGAACAGGTCGCCACCGACCTGCGCCGCCACCAGGCCCTCGCGCCGCGTGCGGGCCGCACCCGCCCGGGCGACGTGCTCGCCCTGGCCGCCTAGGCCAGGCGCTCAGGCGCTCAGCCACCTCAGGCGGTCACGCGGTCAGGCGGTCCTTGTCCGCCCGGTCGTCCCGCTGCCGCTGCCCGAGCACCTGGTCCACGATCCCGTAGTCCAGCGCGGCCCGCGCGGTCAGTACCCGGTCCCGGTCGGTGTCGGTGCGCAGCGTCTGCACGGACTGGCCGCTGTGCGCCGACAGGATCTCCTCGATAGCGGCGCGCATCCGCACCAGCTCATCGGCCTGCAGGATCAGGTCCGGAATCGGTCCCTGGCCGCGGGCCGCGGGCTGGTGCAGCACCACCCGGGCGTGCGGCAGCAGCGCGCGCCGGCCCGGCGTGCCCGCCGCCAGCAGCACCGCGCCGACCCCGATCGCCTGGCCCACGCAGGTCGTCGCGACCGCCGCCTCGATGTACTGCATGGTGTCGTATACGGCGAGCATGGACGGCAGGTCGCCGCCCTCGCAGTTGATGTACAGGTTGATCTCCTGCTCAGCGCTTTCCGCCTCGAGGTGCAGCAACTGGGCGATGAGCGTGTTCGCGACGCCAGGGTCGATCGCGGTGCCGAGGTAGACGATGCGCGCGGTGAGCAGGTGCGAGTAGACGTCCATGATCCGATCGCCCCGCGGGTGCTGGGCGATGACGTTGGGGATGGTATAGCTCATTTTTCTCCCTTGCTCGCCTCCGGGGCGCCTTTTGAGGCGCCTCCTTCCCTCGTCGCTCGTTCCTCGCTCCTCGGTCTAGTCGGCGCCGGCGCCCATTTTGCTCGCAGGGGGGTCATGCGGCTTCTCCCTTCAGCCCGATGCGGTGCTTTCTCGCCGGCATCACCTGACCGAACGAGTCGACGATCCCGTCGATGAAGCCGTAGTCGCGTGCCTCGGCGGCGGTATACCAGTGGTCGTGCAGCGAGTCGTCGAAGATGCGCTCGACCGGCTGGCCGGTGTCCTCGGCGATCAGGCCCAGCACCGTGTCGACCGTGTGCCGCAGGTCGTCGGCCTGAACCTCGATGTCGACCGCGCTGCCGCCGATCCCGGCCGAGCCCCGGTGCATCAGGATGCGGGCGTGCGGCAGCGCGAACCGATTGCCCTTGGCGCCGGCCGAGAGCAGGAACTGCCCGGCGCTGCAGGCCAGCCCGAGCGCCAGGGTGGAGACGTCGCACGGCACCAGCCGCATGACGTCGCGGATGGCGAGCATGGAAGGAACCGAACCACCGGGGGAGTTGATCCACAGTGCGACGTCGGAGCCCGGATCCTCGGCGGCGAGCGTGAGCAGCTGGGTGGTGAGCAGCGTGCCGTTGTCGTCGTCGAGCACCCCGTCGAGCACGAGTATCCGCCGCAGCAGCAGCTGCTCCCGGACCCGCTCGCTGAACTGAGGGATCTTGTCTTCGTGAGCCATGCTTCCAGCCTGCGGCACCGGAGCCAGCTGGGCCCGCGCACGCTGCCGTGAGCAGATCTGCCCAGAGCAGCGGGGCCTGCCCGCGCTCCGGTACGTTACTCTGCGGTACCGTGGCCGCGAGCGTACGCCGGATGGCCCCAGGGCTGGTGACCGGCCTGTGCCTGGGGCTGCTCGCGCTGGGCCCCGGGCTGCGGCGCGGGTTCCTGCTCAGCTACGACATGGTCTTCGTGCCGCGCGAGCCGTTCAGCACGGCGCTGCCCGGGCTCGCCCCGCCCCGGGCGGTGCCCAGCGACCTGGCCATCGCCACCGTGTCGCGGCTCGTGCCCGCCGACATCGCGCAGAAACTGGTGCTGCTGGCGATCTTCGTGCTCGGCTGCGCCGGGGTCGCCGCGCTGCTCGACCGGGAGCCGCTGCTCGCCCGCCTGGCCGGCGGCGTCTTCTACGCCTGGAATCCGTACGTCGGCGAGCGGCTCATCATCGGCCAATGGGCGCTTCTGCTGGGCTACGCCGGCCTGCCCTGGGTGCTGAAGGCCGTGCTCAGCCCGGATAAGGCGGGGTGGCGCTGGACCGGGCGGCTGTGCCTGTCGCTGCTGCCCGCGGTGATCGGCGGGTTCGCCGCGATGGCGATCACCGCCCTGGTCCTGGTCCCGGCCGCGCTTTTCACCAGAAGCGCGCGCCGGACGGCCATCGCACTCGCCGCGCTGGCCGCGGGCAGCTTGCCGTGGCTCATCCCCTCGCTGCAGCACACGGTGTACGTGGACCCCGGGGGAGTGGCCGCGTTCGCCGCGCGAGCCGACACGCCGTTCGGCAGTCTCGGCAGCCTGCTGATGCTGGGCGGCGCATGGAACGCGCAGGCGGTCCCGAAGGGCTACGGCGGAGCCTGGTCGGCGCTGTGGCTGGCCGTGGTGATCGTCGCCCTGGCCGGCTACCTGCTGAGCGTCAGGGATGCCCTCACGGGGGGGTCTGGGGGGGTCGTCCCCCCGGGCCAGCATCGCTGGCCCGGGCTCGGTATCGCCGCGATCGCCGGGCTGCTGATCGCCTGCATCGGCGTGACCGCGCCGGGCCGGGATCTGCTCAGGTCGGTGACTGGTGCGTGGCCCGGGGCCGCCGTGCTGCGCGACGCCCAGCAGTTCGTGGCGCCGCTCGCGCTGGCCGAAGCCGCCGGTTTCGGCGTGGTGGTGGCCAGGGCGATGAATCCCGGTCCGTTCGGGACCAGGGGGATGCGGGAACGGCCGGCCCGCCCGGACCGGTCCGGGGTGGCCCTCGGGGTGCTCGCCCTCCTGGCGCCGGTGCTGTTGCTGCCCGGCCTGGCCTGGGGCGCCGCCGGGCGGCTCAGGCCGGCCTGGTACCCGACCGGATGGCTGGCCGCCGCGCGCATGATCGACGCCAGTCCGGCCCGCGGCGCCGTGCTGCTGTTGCCGTGGGAGACCTACCGCAGGCCGGCCTGGAACCACGGCGAGGCGGTGTTCGACCCGTGGTCCAAGCTGCTGTCGCGCCCGGTGATCTGGAACGACGGGACCCGGGTCGGCGACGTCGGGCTCGCGCCGGACGACCCGCGTGCGCGGCGGCTCGATGGCACCATCCGCGGCGGCGGGCCGCTGACCGCGGCCCTTGGTGCGGCCGGGGTCAGGTTCGTGGTGGACGACGCGGACGGACCCGGCCCTGGCGCGCGACTACCCGGAGCGGTCGTCCTGGTGGCCCAGCCCGGCCTGACCGTGTACCGGTTGCCGGGCTAGGCCAGGTCGTCGGCCACGTCGTCGGCCAGCATGTCGGCCTCGCCCGCCGTGATCGCGGTGACCTCGCCGCGCCGGGCGCACTTCATCAGCCGGTTGTGCTCCTCGTCGGGTACCGCTACGGCCAGTTTGGGCAGCATGAGCGGGATGTCGTTCTCGATCCGGTACAGCCGGCGCAACCGCGGGTTGTACACCACCGCGTCGTCGGCGAAGTAGAGCAGGCCGCGTTTGTCGATGGGACACACGAGGATCTCGAGCAGTGCGTCCTCCAGGGCCATCTTTATCTCCTCACCTCTGCCAGCTGCTTGCCGCCCGCCATCGCGGGATCGGCCGCGGCGGGGACTGGAACCTGCTCCGGCGCCTGCCGCGGCAGCGCGACCAGCACCAGCACGGCCAGTGCGATCCCGGCCAGGCGCAGGCCGAGCTTGCCCGGGCTTGCCGGCAGATGCTCTTGGAACAGCCAGGTGCCCGCGATAATGAAGTACACGCTGCCGGTGACGTTGGACACCGGGACGACGATCGACGCACGTCCAGCCTGCAGCGCGGCCTGGAAGAGCAGCATCGCCACCGCCAGGGAGCCGCCCAGCACGTAGAGATACGGCGACGAGACGACGCCAATCGCTAGATCGGCCACGGTCTGGTGGCGGACCAGGATGCCGGAGAGCCCCTTGATGGCGAGCGCCGCGACCCCGTAGAGCAGCCCGGTGCCGATGCCAGCCCATACTCCCGCCGTCGCGGTGCCCCGCCTGCGAGCGCGCAGCGAGCCGGCCGCGAACACCAGGCCGACGACGGCCGACGGGACCATGACCGCCGCCATCCACCCCGGGCTGGCATGATGGCTGTCCTTCGCGCCGGTCGCGGACATGGCCAGCAGGACCACGGAGACGGCGATCGCCGCCACGCACCACGTCTCGCCGCCGTGCAGGCGCTCCCGCAGCACCAGCCGGGAGAGCACGAGGACCAGTACGACGCCGGAGGCGAGCACCGGCTGCACGACGCTGACCGGCTCGAACGTAAGCGCGATGGTCTGGCAGGCCAGTCCGGTGAGCATGAGCGCGAACCCGGTCAGCCAGGCCCGGCTGGTCAGCAGGCTGACGATGACGCGCAGCACCCGGCGGATGTCGAGGGTCGGCATCTGCCCGAGGGCGCGCTTCTCCAGGATCAGCCCCACGTTGTAGGCCGTGGTGGCCACCAGCGCCAGCAGGATTCCGGTGTAGGTCACCGCATTCACCTGTCAGCCTCCCCTTCGGTCGTAGTGAGCCGGCGCCAGGCCGGGAGGGTAACAGCGGGGGTCAGCGCGGCGGCCAGCGCGATGAGCGCGCACGCTTGCGCGGGGCCGCCGAAGGAACCGAGCAGGCCACCGCCGAACGGTCGCACCGCGGACAGCAGTCCCGACGCGACCACGCCGCCGAAGGCGACCCAGGGCAACCACGTCCCGGGGCTCGTCCGCCCGGGGCCACGCGACAGCCGCCATGACAGGTAGGCGAGCACCGGAACGGCGAGCGCCACCGGGCCGCCGGCTACGAAGATCAGCGCGGTGACTCCGAGCACGCCCAGCCAGGCGCGCCGGTAGCCGCTGGCGGTCGCGGACGGTGGCGGCGACCAGTCCTCCCGCCCCGTCTGGCCGGAGCCCGGATCGCGTCCGTCCCCGCGACGCGGGCGGCCGATGAAGGACCAGGCCGCGATGGCGAGCAGGATGGCGGCGGCGGCCAGCGACACGGCCAGGGCAAGATGATACGCCGCGGCGGGCCGGAAGCTGAGCGTGATCGTCCCGCCCGCCCCGGCCGGCACGATAAAGCCCTGCTGCCAGCCGTCCAGGCGTACCGGCTTAAGCGCGTGCCCGTTCAGGACGGCATCCCAGCCGGTGTTGAAGTTCCCGTGCATCTCCAGGTAGGAGGCCGCTCCCGGGCCGATGCTGAGCCGGCGCTGATCCGGTTGCCAGCTGCGGATGGTCACGGCGCGGGAGGCGCTGGACGCGGCTGCGGTCTTCGGACCCGGAGCGCTGCTGGTCAGGCTGAGGTCGGTGACGGCAAAGGTGCCGGGAGCCGCCGCGGTCAGCGTATGCCGCCCCGCGCCGAAGCTCAGCGTGCCGCCCGCAGAGCACACCCGGACCGGCAGCGGGAGGTACCCGCTCAGCGCGCCGAGCGTGCCGCTGACCGACGTCTGATAGGACTGCCCGTCGACGGTCAGCGCGGGGCCCTGGCCGCACGCCAGGGTGAACCTGGCCTGCTGGTCCGGCGTGACCGCGCGCAGGCCGGCCAGGGCGGGCACCGACAGCTGCGACAGCCGGACCGGAACCGTGGCCAGCTGGCCCGTCGCGGTGACAATGGTGGCCGGGCGCACGCGCGGGAAGGACACGTCGATCCGGTCGGTGGTCAGCGGGGCCGGGAACCTCACCAGGCCGCCTGCTCCGATGCTCGCCTGCCGGGTGCCGTCCGGGCCGGTGATCTCGACGGTCCGAGGTGCCGACGGCAGGCCGCGGGCCGGCCGCACGATCAGCGACCCGATGCGGCGCTGGCCATGCCAGCTCAGGTGGATGACCGGACTGGCGCTCTCGGCGGTCCACGGCATGCCTCCCGATCCGCTGATCAGGCTCGCCGGGAACCCGGCCGGCTCCGCGGCCGGTGTCGAGGCGACGCTGACCTGCAGCAGGCCCGGGCCAGGCGGGCTGATCTTGCCGAGTAGCGCGTCCAGCCCAGGGCCGGGCAGGGCGAGCGCGGAGGCCTCCGGCCGCAGGGTCACCGGGCCGGCGGCGGTGAACGTCCGGGCCATCGGCGCGGTGGCCGCCGGGTCGGCGAGGGCGAACGGCGATGGCACCTGCTGGTGGAAGGAGAAAACGGCCGATCCCGCCTGCCTGCCCGCCGGATCCTGTGCGGGCTGGAGCATGCGGGTCACGCGGACGCCGGGGATCAGCACGTCCGATATTCCCGCTCCCGGATATCCCAGGTTGACTCGCCGGGCGCCGGCGATCGTGATGCGCAGCCAGCTGGTACGGCCGGGAACCACCTTCAGCGGCTGGCTCGCGCCGGTCGCGGCGACCCGGGTGGTGACGCTCCCGGCCGCGGTGGACACCCGGAGCCGGCTGGCGATCTCCCGGGTCGTGCTGTCATCCAGCAGGCGTATCCGGATGCTGGCCGGCAGGTCCGCACCGCGGGCGAAGCCGATCTGGATCCACTGTTTCACCGGCGTCCACTCGTTGCCCTCCTCCCAGGCCGTCGCCGGGTCGCCGTCGAAGGCGCTGGCCGGGTCCTCCTGCTGGGTGTCGGCGATCCAGGAGCCGTAGGACGATGCGGTCACGCTCGCCGCGCCGGACAATACGGCCTCGGTCAGGTGGCCGGCGGCCGGCACCGGCAGCAGCTGCCGGGGCGGGCCGCCCGCCCGGCCGAGCTGGACGGCGTCGGACGGGTTCTTCTCTGTCGCGGTGTAGGTGTAGGAGACATTGGCATTGACCAGGCCGAACAGCGTGTCGGCGCGACGCTGCCCGTCGGTGACCGCCCACTGGGCGGGCCTGGCCCCGGAAGCCGCCACGGCCGGCAACCGGTCGCCGGCGATGATGGCGGGCTGGCCGGGGCCGAGCAGGTGCTGCCCGGTGAGCTGCAGGAGCGAGTCCGGTCCCCCGTTCACCAGCATGGTCTGGCCGACCGGAAGGGCGCTGACCGGGCTGGGCAGGCCCGAGGACCCGGCCGGGGCGTAGACCTCGACCGCCGGGAAGCTGGGCACCGCCGCCTGCTGCGCCCGGGTCGCCCGCGGTTCGATCTGCGCTCCGCCGATCGGCGGACCGAACGAGGCGACCCGGGTGAAGCCGGACAGTGCCAGGGTCTGGTGCACGAGCGCCGCGGACGTGTAACCCACCTGCCGCGGGTCCAGGTCGTTCCGGACCACGATGTAGCGGACGCCGGCGCGCCGCAGGTAGCCGGCCAGGCCGCTGACCTGTTCGCCGGATTCGATCGCGTTTTCCGCGGTGTCCAGCAGGATCTGCGACCCCGCGCCGCCGTAGGGCACCAGGGCGCGCTCCGCCCACGGTGACTTGGCCAGCGCCACCAGCGGGTCGTCGATCGGATCACCCCAGAGGTAGGTACCGTGCGCGTCCGCTGGCACCACCAGGGCCGTGTTCACCGGCGACCGGGCCGCCAGGAACCCAGCGACCTGATACCAGTACCGCGGCACCGCGGAAAACGAGCCCGGGTTGAGGACCTCGCCGGACAGGTAAGGCAGCATGAGCCCGATCAGCACGACGCCGACGACGGCCCTGGCCTCCAGGGTGAGTACCCGCTGGATGGGACTTGGTTTCCGGCCGGGGGTCCGCGCCAGCCAGGCCGCGGCCGCGTGCGCCAGCCCGAGCGCGAGGGCGGCCGCGAAGACGGGTTCCAGCTTGTACACGTTGCGGAACGGGGCGAGCGCGCCGTCCAGCAGGTGGTCGACCGGCCCGTGAAACGGGCCGCCGAGCGGCTGGCCGTAGCCGGCCAGCGCGCAGGCCGCCGCGAGGCCCACGGACAGCCGGAGCCAGGCCGCGGCCGGCATACTCCGCATCGCCAGCCCGTACAGGCCGCACGCGGCCGCGATGGCGCCGACGATGATCGCCATCGGAGTGCTCACCATGGCCCAGCCCGCGGGCAGCCACGGCGTGCCGAGGTTGAGGTAGGCGGTCCAGTTGCCGGCGCCGCGCAGCGCGGCGGCGGCCGACTCGGTGCCCGTGGTGGTGGACGCCTGCTCCACGTAGGGCAGGAAGTTGAAGGCGTACTTGCCCTGCAGCAGCAGCGGCAGGGCCCACCACGCGGTGGCCATCGCCACCGCGCCACCCCAGCAGACGGCCAGCGCCACGAGCCGCCGCCCGCGGGCATAGGTGAGGATGAACAGGCCGGGCAGCAGCAGCGCTTCGAGCGTCACGGTGGCGTTCACCCCGGACATGCACAGCACCACGGCGCCGGAGCGGGCAGCGGCCCAGACCACGCTGCCCCGTCCGCGCACGGCCGTCGTCAGCGGCAGCACCGCCCACGGGGCGAGCATCCCGGGCAGCGCCGCTGACGAGGTGGACCCGATCACGATGGTGAACGTCGGCCACAGCGCGAATACCAGGCCGGCCAGCAAACGGGAGGTCGGCGACCCGATGCTGAGCGCTTCCGCCAGCTTGACCAGACCGGCGAAGCCGACCGCGATGATCAGCGAGAGCCACAGCCGTTCCGTGAGCCAGACCGGGACGTGCGCGAGGTGGCCGGCGAGGTAGAACGGCCCCATCGGCATGGCGTAGCCGATCGCCTGGTTGTTCAGCGCGCCGAAGGTGTTCCGCGGATCCATGAGGTGCGACAGGCTCGCGTAGAAGCCGGCCGGATCCAGGTCCACGCTGAGCTTGGTCTCGAAAAACATCCGGCCCGGGTCGTTCGCGAGGAGCACGAGGAATGCGCCCAGCCACACCAGGCCGGCCCAGCGCAGCACCGGGCTCCGCGGCCGCCTGCCGGATATCGCCTCCCGCTCGCCCTGGTCGGCGGGCATCGCCGGGCGGGCGAGTCGCTCGCCGCCGGCCCGGATCGTCATTCGACGCGTCTCATGATCAGCATGAGGTTCCAGGTGGCGATCTCACGCAGGCCAGGCAGTCGCAGCAGCAGGCGGCACCATCGCGGGTAGTAGCGGGGCCGCGCCGCCACGATCTCGACGTCCGGCCGGGCCCGCAGCGCTCGCAGCATCGGCCCGACGTGCACCCGGAACAGGTTGACGCCGCATTCGTGCTTGGGCTGGCGCTGGAAGCGCCTGATGTACCGGCGCTGGGCATATCGCGGGCCCAGATAGTGCCACGGAGACATCTCGTGCCCGCCCCACGGGGAGTACCAGTTGGTGTAGGACAAGTACACCAGCCCGCCTGGCCGGGTAGCCCGGATCATCTCCTCGATCAGCCCCATCGGATCGGGGACATGCTCGAGCACGTTGGAGGAGAACACCACGTCGGCCTTGCCGTCGCGGACCGGCAGCCAGTAGCCGTCCGCGACCACCGCGCCGACCGGCGCGGCGGTCCGGAAGGACAGTTCGGCGGGATCGGGTTCGAACAGATAGCAGTGCGCGCCGCGGGCCCGGAAGGCGCTGGTGAACCAGCCGCCCCCGCCGCCGACGTCCACTACGGTCCGGCCGCCGAGCTCAGCGTGCTCGGCCACCTGCTGCACGGCATCCTCGGCGAGGCTCGCGTAGAACTTCTCCGGGTCGCTCTGTTCGGCCAGGAACAAGCGGAACAGCCTGACCGACCGGAGCAGGCCAGCGGGGGGCGCCTGATCGGCATTGTGTTGGCGAGTCGGCGCCAGCAGGCTCAATGCAAGTCCTCGAGCGTCGTGCACGGTCCGTGCGTAGAAGCACGAGCCTGACCCCTCTCCCGCCGTGACCGTGACCGGAGAGTGTCAGCCTCGTGTAATTTCGTTGACGCATGCTACTGCGGGGTAGGCGGGGAGCGCAGGATAAGCGCGGATTTCGGCGCGCCGGGCAGGATTGAGCGCGAACCGTTATCTAACCGGTTGGGGATAAGTTGATCTTCGCCTTATAGTTCCCGGCTCGTCAGCAACGGTGCTGAGGCTGCTCAGCAACGGTGCTGAGGCTGCTGGGCGCGTTCTGCGGAGATTTGGCGCTCCCGTCTTGTAGGCTTCTCCCTTACCCCTCCCGCTCCCGGGGCGATGACTCCGGTGTTTCCACTACCGGCAAGTAACCACGATCACTATGCTGCAATCCTCACCTGAGGGGTCCCGACCTGACGGCTGCTGACGCGGATTCCCGCGTCATCCAGTGGCCTGGAGCCGCGAGATGAACGATGATTCAGGCGCTCTGCCTGCGGAGACAAGCCTGGCTGGCGAGCCGGGAGCTGCCATCACGCCCGCGCCGGACCGGTTGGCCGTGCCCGCGCCGTGGCCGGACTACGAGCTGCCGGAACCGCTCGGCGGCGGCTACCAGCGCAAGAGCATCCTCTTCGTCGCCTGGCGGGACCTCGCTAACCGGCAGGCCGGGGGATCCGAGGTGCTGGTTGACCGGCTGGCGTCCGGCGTGCTCGCCCGTGGCCACCGGGTGACCCTGCTGTGCGGGGGAACCGTCGCCGAGCGGCCGTACCGCGTGGTGCGCAACGGCGGCACGTACACCCAGTTCCTCCGCGCGCCCCTCGCCTACCTGCGGCACTTCAGGAGCTACGACCTGATCGTCGAGGTCTGCAACGGGATGCCCTTCCTGGCGCCGCTGTGGTCCAGGCGCCCGGTGCTCTGCCTGGTGAACCACATGCACACAGAGCTGTGGTCGATCAGGTTCCGGCCGCCGTTCTCCACGGTGGGACGGAACATCGAGCGGGTCGTCATGCCCCGGGTGCACCGCGGGAACCTGTTCCTCACCGTGTCCCCCTCCACGGCGGAGTCGCTGCAGCAGATCGGGGTCGGCCAGGACCGGATCCGGCAGATCTGCAACGGCGTCGAGGCGCCGGATCCGCCGACCCCGCGCTCGCCGGAGCCGATGTTCCTCGCGTTCGGCAGGCTCGCCGACTACAAGCGCCTCGACCTGCTGCTGCGGCTGTGGGACCGGGTGCGGCACGTGGTGGGCGGAAAGCTGGTGATCGCCGGGGACGGGCCGGAGCGGCCGAGGCTGGAGGCAATGGCCGGGCCCGGCGTCGAGTTCACCGGCCGGGTGTCGGACGCCGAAAAGCACCGGCTGATGTGCGCGGCGTGGCTGTTCCTGCATCCGGCGCTGATCGAGGGCTGGGGAATAGTGGTCGCCGAGGCGGCGATCCGCGGCACTCCCTCGGTGGCGTTCGACGTGCCGGGCCTGCGTGACTCGGTTGTGCACGGCCAGACCGGGATGCTGGTGCGGACCGAGGGTCAGTTCGCCTCGGAGTGGGCGTCACTGGCGATCGACCAGCGGCGGCGCGAGCAACTCGGCCGGGCGGCGCGCACCCGCGCGCTGCAGCTGCACTGGTCCGCCGCGGTGGAAGGCTTCGCCGACGTAGCCGACGAGGCCATCAAGCGCGGGAGGAACCCATCATGTCGGTAACCGCTCCGGCTCCGGGGGGCCTCGGGCCCGCCGCCGCAGGCGGCCAGGCCAGCCCCGCCGCCGCAGGCGGCCAGGCCAGCAGCGCCGCCGCAGGCGGCCAGGCCAGCAGCGCCGCCGCAGGCGGCCAGGCCAGCAGCGTCGCCGCAGGCGGCCAGGCCAGCAGCGTCGACCGCCCCGAGGCCAGCAGAGCGCCGGGAAACCCGCTTCAGGAGTTCTACGAGAGTCCCGGCGTCCCGCTCCGCTCGGGTCCGGACCGGGCCCGCCGCCAGGCCCGGATGCTGGCCGAGATGCTGCGGGGCTTCGCCGGGCCCGCGGTGATCGTCGACCTGGGGTGCGGCGACGGCTCTGCGCTCGCGGCCGCGGCCGAGCACAATCCGGCGCACCGGTTCGCCGGAATCGACTGGTCCGGCGACGCCCTGCGGCGCGCGCAAGCCCTTGGCCTCACGGTGGTGCGCGCGGGCGTGGCCGCGAGCCTGCCGGTCGCGGACGGCGCCGCGGACGTGGTGATCATGAGCGAGCTGATCGAGCATCTGGTGGACCCCGACGGGGCGGTCGCCGAGGTCCGGCGGGTGCTGCGGCCCGGCGGCTCGCTGCTGTTGTCCACGCCGAACCTGGCCGCGTGGTACAACCGGGGGCTGCTCGCCTTCGGGATCCAGCCGATCTTCTCCGAGGTGAGCCTGCGCGGAGTGTTCGGCAGGCCGGGCCGCGTGGTAGCGGGTCACCTGCGCCTGTACACCCGGCGGGCACTGACCGAGTTCCTCACCGCCAGCGGGTTCCGCTGCGTTACCGTGACCGGAGCGCGGTACCACGACGTGCCGCGGCCGCTGGGCCCGCTCGACCGGGCGTTCTGCCGGTGGCCTGCTGCCGCGTCCATCCTGCTGGTACACGCCCGAAAGGAATAATTCCCCGATGGCGCAGGCGTCCGGCACCAGAACTCAGCCGAAACATTCCCCTGCCCGTCGCCGGCGCAGACGCGGACTCGAGATCGTCGGCCTGGTTCTCGGGATCGTCGCCGGGCTGGGCATCACGCTTGGCTGGCTGATCTCGACCCGCGGCCAGCCGCCCCGCCCGGTCGTGTACAGCAGCCATCCGCCCGTGCTGGTCCACGGCGCATCGGGCGCACGGGGCGCATCGGGCACATCGGCCGAACCGGACCCGGCCGCGCTGGACGCGGAGTGGGCCGCCTACTCGAATCAGTCCAGCTGTGCCGACTGGGCCGGCGGCGACGGAGTCTCCGCCATCCGGCTGAACTCCTCGCAGCTCGCCTGGTTCTTCTCCGACACCTATCTCGGCCCGGCCGGTCCCACCATTGGTTTCTCGCACCTGTCCGGGTTCATGCACAACTCGCTGGTCGTCCAGACCACGACCGGGCCGGGCAGCACGTTCGTCACCCTGACCGGCGGCGGAGCCTGCCCCGGCCCGGGTCGCCCGGGCGACGCGGCCCCCGTGGTGGGGCCACCGCCGACCGGATCCGGCGTGCCGGCCGACCGGTACTGGGAGGAGGACGGCATCAGGACCGGCGGCACGATCGTCAAGTTCTACAACCATTACCTGGGCGGCACCATCCCGTACGTGCCGGACGGAACGGTGATCGCCACCTTCGGTGTCAGCAAGCTCAGCTCGGCCGGCCGTGTACACCAGTTTGGCGGGGTGGCCCGGCCGGACCTGATCACGCTGCCGTCCTACACCCCGCCGGCGGGCGGCTCGCCGATCCTGTGGGGCGCATCCCTGCTGCGTGCGGGGAACACGGTCTACATCTACGGCACGCAGAGCCCGAAACTATCCGCCCCGGGCCGCCTGCTCTACCTGGCCCGGGTCCCGGTGTCACAGCTGACCGCGTTCTCCGCCTGGCAGTTCTACACCGGCGCCGGCTCGTGGTCGGCCGCGCAGTCCGGCGCCCGGCCGGTGCAGGCCGGGGCGGACGCGTCGTCCGGCTTCAGCGTGGTCCAGGCCGGGCACCGCTACTGGCTGATCCAGGCCGCGACGGCGCAGGTCGCAGCGGACATCAACGGCTACCCGGCCAGCACGCCGTGGGGCCCGTTCGACTTCACCGCCGGGCGGCTGCTGTACCGGGACCCGGCCATCGGGCTCGACGCCGCGCATGACTACCGCATCTTGTACGAGGCGCGGGCCGAGCCCGCCCTTTCCACCCGCAACATGCTGGTGATCAGCTACAACGTCAACTCCGCGGCGGTCACCACCGGCTGCGTGCCGATGTCCGCCTTCACCAACACGCTGACGCTGCCCCGGTTCGTCGCCGTGCCGATGGCCGCCTTCGGCGACGGCGCTGGCGCTGGCGCGCACGCCAGTCAGGCGAGGAGCGGAGCGCCCGGCTATCCGCAGATCGTGCAGCAGAACCCATCCCAGTGGTTCGACGCCTGGAGTTACCAGGACGGCTGCCCGCCGGTGCCCGCGCTGACGTGGGTGCGAGCCCGGCCGGCGGCCGGCCGGGTGACGTTGAGCTGGCCCGACGCCGGCCTTCGTCTCCGGTATCACGTCTCACTGCAAGGGCCGGGCGAGCCAGGCGGTGCGCCGGTGAAAATCACGCAGAAAAACAGCCTCACCATCACCGGGCTGCGGCCCGGCGACTACCAGGCCACGGTGCTGCCGGTCAACTTCAAGCAGCAGACCGGGCGGCCCGCCGAGGTCACCTTCACCGTGCCTTAGCCTGCTGACCGCCGGGGCGGCCTCCTGGTCGCCGGTTACCTGCGCCTGTCCACTCGCTGAACACTCAGTGAGTTCCTCACCGCCAGCCGGTACGGCTGCGTTACCGTACCGGGCTATCGCGACGTGCCGCGCCCGCTCGACCGGGCCTTCTGCCGGTGGCCCATCGGCCGTCTTCATTGTGCTGGTTCACGCCAGAAAGGAATGATCCCGCCGATGGCGCAGGTGTCTGACAGCGACACGGAGGCGGCCCAGGCCCCGGCCCGGCACCGGCGCCGCGCCGCCTCCCGCCGGCGCGGCGCCGCCTCCCGCCGGCGCGGGCTCGAGATCGCCGGCCTCGTTGTCGGGATAGCCGCCGGGGTGGGCGTCGCGGCCGGCTGGCTCATCCCGTCGCTGCGTCACCTGACCGGCCCGCCCCCGGTGAACAGCCCGCCCGTCGTGGTCCACGACTCATCTGGCGCATCTCCCTCGCCCGGCTCACCGATGGCGCCGGACCCCGCCGCACTGGACGCCGAGTGGACGGCCTACTCGAATCGTTCCGGCTGCGCCGACTGGGCCGGCGGCGACGGGGCCTCCGCCATCAGGCTGAACGCCACCCAGCTCGCCTGGTTCTTCTCTGACACCTTCATCGGCCCGGCCGGGCCCACCACCGGCTTCTCGCACATCAGCGGGTTCGCGCACAACGCGGTGGTGGTGCAGACCAGCACCAGGCAAGGCAGCGCGTTCGTCACCGTGACCGGCGGCGGAGCCTGCACCGGCCCGGGCCGCCCCGGCAACGCGGCTCCGGTCGTAGGCGACTCGCCCTGGCTTTCCGGTACCCATGACCGCTACTGGGACGAGGACGGCCTGCGCACCGGCGGGACGATCGTCAAGTTCTACAACCGCTACGCGGCTGGTACCTTCCCGTTCGTCCCGCTCGGAACCGTGATCGCCGTCTTCGACGCCGGCCAGCTCAGCTCGGCCGGCCATGGATCCCGGTACGGCGCGACGACCCGGCCGACCCTGGTCCGGCTGCCGTCCTACACCCTGCCGGCCGGCGGGTCCCCGATCCTGTGGGGCGCCGCGGTGCTGCGCCTCGGCGACACGGTCTACGTCTACGGCACGCAGAGCCCGCACGCGTCCGACCCGCTCCGGCATCTCTACCTGGCCCGGGTCCCGGTAACGCAGCTGACCGTGTTCTCCTCCTGGCGGTTCTACGCCGGGCCAGGGACCTGGGCGACCGGACAGCAGAGCGCCCGGCCGGTCCCGCTGGGCTCCGGCTCGACCAGCGCCGACGTCTCGTCCGGGTTCAGCGTGATCGGGGCCGGGGGCCGCTACTGGCTGATCCAGGCCGGGGTGGGGGGCACGCCGGACATCGACGCCTACCCGGCCGGCGCGCCGTGGGGTCCGTTCGACTTCACCGCGGGAAGACGGCTGTACCGGGACCCGTCCATCGGGCTGGACGACGCGCACGACTTCCGGATCATGTACGAGGCGCGGGCCGAGCCGGCGCTCTCCTCCGGCAACACGCTGGTGATCAGCTACAACGTCAACTCCGAGGGGGTCAACACCGGCTGCATGCCGATGGCCTCCTACACCAACACGGTGACGCTGCCACGGTTCGTCACGGTGCCCCTGGCCGCGTTCGGTCCCGCCGCGCAGGTCCGTTCGGTGCGAAGCGGGCCGCCTGACAATCCGGGGATCGCGCGGCGAAACCCGGCGCAGTGGTTCGACTCGTGGGGCCTGCGGCACGGCTGCCCGCATATACCCGCCGTGACCTCGGTGCGCGCAAGCGCGGGCTCCGGCCAGGTCAGGCTGAGCTGGCCCGATGCGGGACTGGGCGTCCGCTACCTCATCTACCTGAACGGGCCTGGCCAACCGGGCGACAGCCCGGTGACTACCGCGTACCATGATGGCGCCACCCTCACCGGGCTGCAGCCCGGCAGCTACGTGGCCCGGGTCGTGCCCGCCAACTTCAGGAAGTACACGGGGCGGGGCGCCAAGGTGACGTTTACCGTCCCCTGATCCGGCGCGGGCGCCCGCCATAGCGGCGGATGCTGCTACCGTCCAGGAAACGAGTCTGAAGGAGAACGTCGTGGTCCGGCTGATCATCGCCGTCGTCGTGGGTCTGGCCATCGCCATCGGCGGGAGCGTCCTGGTGGTAAACGTGGTGTCCAGCCACGGCAACGGCACGCCCAGCACCTCGTCCACCTACAATTACGGCTCCCGCTGATCCGCCCTGCCCCGTCAGCGCAGCAGCAGGCGGGCGGCGAGCTCGAGGTGGCCGCTCACGTCGTCGGCCGAAGCCCGCCTGGTCACCCACGCGACCAGGTTCGACAGCCATACGTCGCCGATGACCCGGGCGATCGCCACGTCGTCGGCTGAGGGCTCGCCCTCGTGCATGGCCCGGGTGAACATCCGCTCCATCTGCCGGGCCACCGTGTTCACCTCCGCCGCCGCGCCCGGGTCGGCGAACATGAACGCCCTGGTCATCGCCTCGGTGAGCAACGGCTCGCGCTGCATGGTCCGGGTGACCCGGGACAGCACGTACATCATGCGCTCGTACGGCGTGTCGCCCGGGATGGGCCGGCGGTCGAGCTTCTCCTGCGTCCGCTCGAACTCCAGGGTCAGCGCGGACACCAGCAGGTGGATCTTGGACGGGAAGTAGCGGTAGAGGGTGCCCAGCGCCACGTCGGCCCGCTCGGCCACGGTCCGCATCTGCACGGCGTCGTAGCCGCCCTTGGACGCCAGCGCCAGCGTGGCGTCCAGGATCCGCCTACGCCGCTCGCGCTGCGCCGCCGAACCCAGCTCGGTGTCGCCGGCTGCGCTCAGCGCATCGGTGGTACGTGTTCTCGCTGGCGCCATACAGGGTCCCTCACCGTTTCCGTCCGTAACAAGCCTACCAAGCACACCGGCGGTGATTACTGGCGCGGTCTGGCCGCCTACAAGTGAAACGTGTTCTAATTCTGGCTATGCGAAGAGTCGCTGGTTTCACGCTGGCCGGGCTTGGGGTTGTTCTCATCGCCGCGGCCGTGCTCCTCCCCGCCTACGTCAGCGGCCAGATCGTCAAGTTCCCGCTGGACGAGCACACCAACGCGACCCTGGCCGGGACCGGGGTGTCGTACTTCAGCCAGGTCAAGCTGACCGAGAAGACCGGGGTCAGCGTCCGGGCCACCTACACGATCAAGGGGGACGCCGCGGCCGGCACCTCCTCGACCGCCGTGTGGGACGAGACCGCCAGCGTCCGGGATCTCACCAATGGCCTGCCGGTCAGCGCCGTGACCCGCCGCTTCGCGTTCGACCGGCGCACCGCCGAACTTGTCGGCTGCTGCGGGGCGAACGTCAACGGCAACAAGGCGATCCGGCAGACCGGACTGGCCGGGGCCGTGTTCCCGATCGGCACCAGGAAACAGACCTACCAGGTCTTCGACACCACCCTGAACCGGGCGGTGCCCTTCACGTACTCGGGGACCGCCAGCATCGACGGCATCCAGACCTATATGTTCACCGAGAACGTCGCCCCGACCCAGGTCGCGACCATCACCGTCCCCGGGCCCTTCTTCGGCCTGAAGGCCAAGACGGTGAAGCTGCCGCAGATGTACCAGATCCACCTCACCTACTGGGTCGATCCGCGGACCGGGGCCCTGCTCAACGTCGACGAGAAGGAGAAGATGACCCTGCGGAACCCCGCCACCGGCGGCACCGTCGCGGTGCTCTTCGACGGCGACCTGGTGGCCACGCCTGACACTGTGAAGGCGGTCGTCGCTCTCGACTCCAGCGGCCGCACCGAACTGAAGCTGCTCGACACGATCATCCCGGTGGCGGCCGGGATCGCCGGCGCCGCGGCCCTGATCGCCGGGATCTTCCTGCTCGTGCGCAAGCCTCGTCAGGCTCAGCCGGGCCCGGCTGAGCCGTCCCGCCACCTGGCCGCAGGCTAGTGAAACGTGTTCTAATTCTTTCCAGACGCGCATTCGCCGGCGGGTGAGGAGGGCCAGGGCCGTGCCGATCGCCATCACGCCGGACCAGCTGGCCGTGCAGGCGTCGATCCGCGACTGGGCCAAGCAGGCTGGCCCGGTCGCGGCGGTGCGCCGCCTTGAGCTGGACCCAGCCGGGCCGGCCCAGAACACGTATCTGAGCGACCTCGCGGACCTCGGCATCTTCTCGATCTCGATACCCGCGGAAGCCGGCGGCGCCGGCGGCACGGTGACCGACCTGGCGGCAGCCCTCGAGCAGCTCACCATCGCGCTCGTCCCGGGGCCGGTCACGCCGAACGTCCTGGCCGGCCTGCTGCTCACCGCGGCGGGAACGACGGCGCTGCTCCCCGCCCTGGCGGCGGGCCAGGCGACCGGAGCCGTCGGCCTGACCGCGGGCACGCTGACCGGAACCCGCGCCGCCGACGGCACGCTACAGGTGACCGGCCAGGCCGGCCCGGTGCTGGGCGCGGGGACGGCCTCGCACCTGCTGCTGGGGTGCACCACGGATGAGGGCGAGGCGTGGTTCCAGCTCGAGGCCGGCTGCCCCGGGCTCACGGTCACCAGCCGCCTGCCGGTCGACTTCTCCCGGTCGCTGGCCGACGTCAGCCTGGCCGGCGCGGTCATCGCCGCCGACCAGGTCCTCACCGGGCTTGGGAGCGCCCGGGTCCGCGACCTGGCCGCCACCCTGTTCGCCGCCGAAGCCGCCGGGGTAGCGGCCTGGTGCACCGCCGCCGCGGCCGGCTACGCCCGCATCCGCCGCCAGTTCGGCCGGCCGATCGGCTCGTTCCAGGCGGTCAAGCACCTGTGCGCCACCATGGCCTGCCGCGCCGAACGCGCCGCCGTACTCGCCTGGGACGCCGCCCGCGCCGCCGACGAGGCACCCGCCGAGCTCGGGTTCGCCGCCGCGGCCGCCGCCGCGCTGGCGCTGGACGACGCGGTGGACAACGCCAAGGACTGCATCCAGGTCCTCGGCGGCATCGGCTTCACCTGGGAACACGACGCCCACCTGTACCTGCGCCGCGCCCTGGCGCTGCGCCAGCTGCTCGGCGGCAGCCGCCCCTGGCGCACCCGCCTGGCCGCGCTGGCGGCCATCGGCCGCCCAAGGGGGGTCTGGGGGGATGGGTCCTTCCCAAGGGGGGTCCGGGGGGATGGGTCCCCCCAGGAGCAGGGGGGGTCTGGGGGGGATCGTTCCCCCCGGGACAACACTGATATCGGCGCATGGGTCGGCCCCGCGATCGAGAAGTACGGCACTCAGGCCCAGCAGGACCGCTTCCTCGCCCCCACCAGGGACGGCCGCATCACCTGGTGCCAGCTGTTCAGTGAGCCCGAGGCCGGTTCCGACCTCGCGTCGCTGCGGACCCGCGCGGAGCGGACCGATGCCGGCTGGCGGCTCACCGGCCAGAAGGTGTGGACGTCCCTGGCCCGCCAGGCCGACTGGGCCATCTGCCTGGCCCGCACCGACCCTGACGTGCCCAAGCACCACGGGATCACCTACTTCCTGGTGGACATGCACGCACCCGGCATCGACATCCGCCCGCTGCGCGAGATCACCGGCCGCACCATGTTCAACGAGGTCTTCCTGGACGACGTGTTCGTGCCGGACGACCGCGTGCTCGGCGCGCCAGGGGAGGGGTGGCGGGTCGCGATGTCCACGCTGTCCGCCGAGCGGGTGGCGATCGGTACCGGGCCGGCTCAGATCTTCCCGGCCACCGACCCGGAATATTCCGAACGGGCCGGGTATCACCTGGCCTGCGGACACGCCGTGGCCCTGCTGGATGAACGCGGGACGCACCCCGCCATCCGCAAGCTGCTCGGCACCGCGCACCGCCAGGCCGTCGCCGAGACCGCCCTGGAGCAGCTCGGCCCGGACGGCGCCGCCGAAACCGAGGCCAGCCAGGAGTTCCTGCTCACCAGGTGCCTGTCCATCGCCGGCGGCACCACCCAGATCCTGCTCACCCAGGTGGCCGAGCGCGTCCTAGGCCTGCCCCGGTGATGGACTTCGCCCCGGCCGAACGGCAGCAGGCGGTCGCCGACCTGGCTGCCGAGGTGCTAAGTGCCGCGGATCCCTGGAAGGAGCTCGCCCGGGCCGGCCTGCTCGACGTGTCCCCGCCCGACGG
>Ga0070699_100000323_pt1 | contig 46254 bp, 45 predicted proteins | sample KBSK1503metaG_FD_65473 | JGI IMG/M metagenome (GOLD analysis project Ga0070699, IMG submission 65473) | Corn, switchgrass and miscanthus rhizosphere microbial communities from Kellogg Biological Station, Michigan, USA - KBS K1-50-3 metaG | ecosystem: Host-associated > Plants > Roots >... | reverse complement strand
CGCGAAACTTCCTTTCGGTCCCCGGTTTCCCGGTCAATAACCCGGGAAGAAAGACAGACGCATGAGCACTCGCATTCGCCTCCGCAAGATCGGCCGCAAGAAGCTGCCGCTCTACCGCATCGTGGTCGCCGACAAGGAATCGCCCCGCGACGGGCGCTTCATCGAGATCCTCGGGACCTACGATCCGAAGCAGGAAGGCGCCAAGAAGGTCGTGATCGACGTGGACAAGGCGAAGGGCTGGCTGGCCAAGGGCGCGACGCCGACGGACACCGTCGAGGCGCTGCTCAAGTCCGCCGGCGTTCTCCCCGCCAAGGCGTAATGGCCGGCGAGGAGACGCGCCACCTCGTGGTGGGGCGGCTCCGCAAACCACACGGCCTGAAGGGAGACTGTGCCGTCTTCCCGCTGACCAGCGACCCGGAGCTGGCATTTGTACCGGGCAACGAGGTCTGGCTCAAGAATCTGGCGGGGACCGTGGTCGCCGGGCCGCTGACCATCGCGCGGAGCCGGGCGTACCACCGGCAATGGCTGGTGGCGTTCGCCGGACACTTCGATGTCGAGGCGGTCAAGCCGTGGGGCGGGCTGTTCGTGGTCGCCGATGGCGGTACGCTGCGCCCGCCGGCTCCGGGTGAAGTCTACCTCCACGAGCTCGAAGGGTTCGCGATGCGGGACCGGGCCGGTGCGGCGCTCGGCCTGGTGAGCCAGGTGACCGAGATCCCCTCGGGCCTGATGCTCCTGGTGCAGGGACCGAAGCGCGAGTTCCTGGTGCCGTTCCGCAAGGAATTCGTGGTGGAAGTCGACCGATCGGCCCGGCAGTTGGTCGTCGATCTGCCGGAGGGAATGACCGACCTGTAGCGAAGCGCGAGTGGCGAAGAGCGAAGAGGACATGCTGACGATCAACGTGGTAACCCTCTTCCCCGAAGCCCTCGAGCCGATGCTCGGCGCGAGCATCATGGGCCGGGCGGCGGCGGCGGGGCTGGTGACGTATCGCCTGGTGCAGCTCCGCGACTTCGCCCACGACCGGCACAAGACGGTGGACGACTATGCCTTCGGTGGCGGCGCGGGAATGGTGCTCAAGCCGGAACCGTTCTTCGAGGCGGTGGACGCCCTCGGGCCGGATCGCAGCGGACCGGTGGTGCTGCTGTCCGCGCGGGGCGAGCGGTTCGATCACCGGCGAGCGGTGCGCTACTCGCTCGAGCGGGAGGTCACCCTGCTCGCGGGCCACTACAAGGACGTGGACCAGCGGGTGGCCGACGGGCTCGGGGCCGAGGAAGTCTCCCTGGGAGACTTCATCCTGAGCGGCGGAGAACCGGCGGCGCTGTGCCTCATCGATGCGGTGGTGCGCCTCCTTCCCGGCGCCCTCGGCGACCACGAGTCGGCGAGCTCCGATTCGCATTACGACGGGCTCTTGAGCCCGCCCAGCTATACCAGGCCGCCGGAGTATCGCGGCCTCGCGGTTCCCGATGTGCTGCGCTCCGGCAATCATGCGGAGATCGCGGCGTGGAAGCAGCAGATGGCGGAACGATTGACGGCGGAGCGCCGGCCAGACCTCTGGGCGGCGTGGCAATCAGACGAAGGAGACGACCATGGACCGCGTGGCAGCAATCGCCCGTGAGGGCTTGAAGAAGGACATCCCGGTGTTCGCGGCGGGGGATACGCTGCGGGTCATGGTGCGGGTTCGCGAAGGCGACAAGGAGCGGCTCCAGGCGTTCGAGGGCGTCTGCGTCTCGCGCCGCGGCGGCGGCATCGACGAGACCTTCACGGTGCGGAAGCTCTCCGCCGGTGTCGGTGTCGAGCGCATCTTCCCGATGCACGCGCCGACGATCAGCTCCATCGAGCTGGTGCGCCGGGGCAAGGTGCGGCGGGCCAAGCTGTACTATCTCCGCGCCCTCTCCGGAAAAGGCGCCAGGATCAAGGAAAAGAAGCAGCAGCCGTAAGCGGAAGCCGCCGCCATGCTGCGAGCTCCCAGCCTTTCGCGAGAACGCCTCGCCTGGGCGGAGAGCCGGTTGCTGGTCGGAGTGGACGAAGCGGGCCGCGGTCCCCTGGCTGGTCCAGTGGTGGCCGCGGCCGTGGTTTTTCCCCCCGAAACGCGGCGCATCAACGGGATCCGGGACAGCAAGACGATCAGCCGGGACGATCGCGAGACCCTGGCGATGAAGATCCGCTCCCGCGCCATCCGGCTCGGGGTCGGTGCGGCGTCCTGCCGCGAGATCGACCGGCTGAATATCCGGGTGGCCTCGGCGCTGGCGATGCGGAGAGCCGTGCATGCGGCGTTTCGTGTTGAAGGCTCCCTGGCTCCCTATGTGATCCTCATCGACGGGCTCCCGCTCCCCGAGGTCGGGTACGCGCACGAAGCGCTGGTCGATGGCGATGCCCACTGCTACAGTGTGGCCGCCGCGAGCATCGTGGCCAAAACGGTGCGCGACCGGATCATGCGCTGTCTTGCCAGTCGTCACCCGGCCTACGGCTGGGCGACGAACGTGGGATACGGCACGCCGGAGCATCTGGCCGGACTCTCGAACGTTGGGCCGACGAGGCATCACCGGATGAGTTTTGCTCCCTGTGTCCAGCGGGAGCTGTTTTCGGTGAGCGGTGAGGGGTGAGCGGTGAGCGGTGAGCAGTGAGCGGTAAGCGGGAAAAACTCGCAGGGCAGGTCCTGCTCACCTCTCACCGCTCACCGCTTACCTTACAGGGGACTTCGAGTGCACTCGGAGCTCCTCGCAGGGGGCGTAGCTCAGCTGGTAGAGCAGCGGGCTTTTAACCCGTAGGTCGTGGGTTCGAGTCCCACCGCCCTCATCGAAGGCGCAAGGACGCAACGACGGAAAGTCGGAAGGAAACTACCTTGCGTCTTTGCGTCTTTGCGTCTTTGCGCCTTTGCGCCTTCTACGGCACCACAAAAAACCGCAACACCCCGGCACCGTCCCCGAAGCGCTCCATCTCGATCCCCAGCACCGCGCTTTTCTCGAAGTCGATCCGGAGTCCGGCCGAGTGGCCGGTCAGCAGCCGCGCGGCGAGCTCGCTCATCCACGGCTCATGCCCCACCAGCGCGATCGTCTCGTCCGGACCGATCTCGCCGATCTCCCTGGCGGTCGCCTCGACGTCGGGCGCCATCGTGAGAGAATCGGCGCGGATCCGCTGCTCCTTGGGAATTCCCATCTCGCGCATCATGATCCGCGCGGTTTGCCAGGCGCGGGTCCAGGGACTGGAGAAGACCCGGCCGGGCACGACGCCCTGCTTCAGCAGCAGCCGGCTGACCCGTCGTTGCGTGCGCCGGCCTTTCGGCACCAGCGGGCGCAGGGCGTCGTCGGGGTATTGCTCGGAATCCTGCTCGGCGGCCTGCGCGTGTCGGACCAGTAGAACCAGCATGGGAAGATTCCCGATTGTTGAGTGGTGACGAATCCGCGCTCCGAACCTTCACCGGCGCATGGCCGATCCCCGTCAGCCAAGTTAGTTTTTCCGCGGACCCGGCGACAGCCGCCGGTCTGGGACCCCTTCGGGAGTGTGCATGGCGGCAACGATCTGGATCGATGGCGAGTGGCATACCAAGGACACCGGCAAAGTCTCCGTCTTCGACCACGGGCTCCTCTACGGGGACGGAGTCTTCGAGGGGATTCGCGTGTACGCCGGCAAGGTCTTCAAGCTTCCCGAGCATCTCGACCGGTTGTACGAGTGCGCCCATGCCGTGATGCTCGCGATTCCGATGCCCAAGGCGGAGTTCGGCGCGGTCATCGAGGAGGCGGTGCGGCGCTCGGGCATGCAGGATGCCTATATCCGCCCGATCGTCACCCGCGGTCCGGGAGACCTCGGCATCGACCCGCGCAACTGCGGCCGGCCGACGATGATCGTCATCGTCGACGCGATCAACATCTGGCCCCCCGAGCGCTACGACCAGGGGCTCTCGGTCATCACCGCCGGCACCCCGATCCCGCACCGCGAGTCGCTCTCCCCGCGGGTAAAATCACTGAACTATCTCTGCCATGCCATGGCCAAGATGGAGGCGAATGTCGCTGGCGCCGACGAAGCGCTCATGCTGGACTCTTCCGGCCACGTGGCCGAAGGGACCGGCCAGAATGTCTTCGTGGTCAAGCGGGGCGTGCTGCGGACGCCGCCGCTCCATGCGGGAATTCTCGCCGGGATCACCCGCGGTGTGGTGATGGAGCTGGCGGAACAGGCGGGTCACGCGGTCCGGGAGGACATGCTGAACCGGTTCGACATCTACACAGCTGACGAAGCCTTCCTGACCGGATCGGCGAGCGAGATTGCCCCGATCCGTTCGTACGACGGCCGGACCATCGGGAGCGGCAGGGCGGGGCCGATCACCCGGGACTTGATGACCCGCTTCAAGGCCTACGCCCGCGCGAGCTAGCGCGCGCATCGAGCACCGCGGCGTGGGCCAGCCGGGCGATGTCGGCTTGCAGCGCCATGCCGCGGCTCCGCTCCGGCACGCCGCGGGTGAGGACGACCAGGGCGTAGGGCCTGGCGCGCTCTCCGGCGGGGTACACCAGCGCGGCATCGTGCCAGGTGGCGGTGATCTCGCCGGTCTTGTGCGCCACCCGGGTCCCCGGCGGAAGTCCCCCGGGGATTCCATCATTGAATTCCTGCGCCTCGAGGATCCGGAGGAGCTCCGCCCCGGTCTCCCGGCCCACCGCCTTCCCGTCGGCCAGCGACAGGAGCAGTGTGGCCAGGTCGCGCGCCGTGGTGGTGTTGTTCCGCCCTTCCGCGTAGGCCTTCCCGTCCTCGACGCCGCGCAGCACCAGCATCGAGTCGGCGCCGAGCTTACGAATCGTCTGGGTGATCCGCACCGCGTCGAGCCGTTCGATCAGCAGGTTGGTGGCGAGATTGCTCGAGCGCACGATCATCCGCGTGGCGAGCTGCCGGAGCGGAAGCCGGGCGCCGATGGACTGATACACGGTGCTGTCGCTGTCTTCGCCGGCATCGAGTGTATACGGCGATCCATCGACGATCGAGGCGAACTCGTTTTTCACCGGGATGGAATCGGACCAGCGCATCTGGTGCGCGTCGATCCGGCGGCCGAGCTCGATCAGCACCGGGACCTTCATCGTGCTCGCGGCGTGAAAACGCTGGTCGGGATTCACGGCGACAAAGAAGCCGGAAACCGGGTCGGAGAGGAAAACCGCCACGATGGCACCGGAATCGCGTGCGATACGGGACAGGATCGTGGCACGGAGCGAATCGGCGGGCCCCGGTCCGGCCGCCGCGGCGAGGAGCAGCAGGAGTGAAGTCATGACGGTGAAAGATACTGCGCGATGAAGGAAAGACTCCGCTTCGTCAACTTCATGCTGGATCGGCTCCCCAGCGGCGAATGTCGCGTGCGGGTGACACTCGCCTGGCCCGATGGGGCAAGCTTCGATGGCGAAGCCCGGGGCCTGACCTCGCAGGCGGGTGAATTGCGTTGCGCGGCCCAGGCAGCGCTACTTGCCCTCGCACAGGCGGTCCGCGAACCGAACTTCGAGCTGGTCGGGGTCAAGTCCATCCGCGCCTTCGACGCGACGGTCGTGATCGTATCGCTGGGAGTGCCCGGGGGTTCCGAAATTCCCCGTGTGGTTGGATCCTACCTGACCGAGGGGGATGCGCCTCGCGGTGCGGCCCTGGCCGTTCTCAACGCGACAAACCGGCTTTTGGCCAGCCGGCCGACGCCCGAAAAGTAGCCCGCAACGCTCGGCGTACTTTCTGCATCTCACTGGAATACCGGCCCTGGTTCGGTAGCCGAACTTCCGACCTGGCTTGCACTTCCACACCGAACCGGGAACGCCATGCGGATCTGGGCTGGAATCGGAATCGCGCTATTCGTCGCATCATGCGCGACTTCCTCACCTCCCCGAACCGAGCCTCGGCCGGAGCCGTCCGCGGTGCCGGCCCGGCCTGCGGTCGTGGCACGTGATTCCTCCCCATCCGATACGGTTAACGCAACGCAATCATCCAGGGTCAAAGATCCCGTCGTGCGCGACTCCGCGGCGAGTGCCGCCGCCGCGCGCGACTCGGCACTCGATGCGGCGATGCTCGATAGCATCGCGGCGACGAGTCCGCCCCCGGCCACCGAGCTTCCCGCCGCTCCCGCCGAAGGCGAGTCGGCGACGCTGCGCTCGCTGTTCGATATCGACGTCGCCAATTTCGAGGACCACGGCCGGGTTCGATACTGGGTGGAGTTCTTCTCGGGACGGGCCAGGGAGCGGATGGCGATCTGGCTCCAGCGTATGCCGCGCCACGAGCCGACGATTCGCGCCCTGCTCGTCTCGCGCGGGCTCCCGGGCGATCTCGCCTATCTCCCGCTCATCGAGTCGGGCTACTCCTCGACCGCGGTGAGCCGGTCTCGTGCGGTCGGGATGTGGCAGTTCATGCGGCCGACCGGAAAGTTCTACGGACTGACGATCGATAGCTGGGTGGACGAGCGGCGCGATGTGCCCAAGGCCACCGAGGCCGCGATCCGGTACCTCGCCGATCTCACCAAGCGGTTTGGCTCCTACTATCTCGCGGCGGCGGCATACAACGCCGGACCGGGACGGATCGGGCGCGGCCTCAAGCGCATGGGTCCCGGTGATGAGGATGATGCAGATGCGGCTGTCGACGATTCGCTGGCCGCCGACGACGGCGACATGGCGTTCTTTCAGCTCGCGGATACCCGCTACATCAAGCAGGAAACCAAGGACTACGTCCCCAAGCTCATCGCCGCGGCCATGATCGCGAAACAGCCGGAGCGTTACGGATTTCCGGTGCCGATGGGAGGACCGCTGACCCTCGATTCGATCGTGGTGCAGGACGCAGTGGGATTCGATGTCATTGCGCGCGCTGCCGGCGTCGCCCACGCCGATATTCGCGAGCTCAACCCGTCCTATCTTCGTGAGCTCACCCCGCCCAAGCGGATCTCCGTGGTTCGTCTGCCCGAAGGCACCGGCGCCGCCGCGCAGCGAGAGCTCGAGACGCTCCCGGCTTCCGAGCGCCTGGGCAGCTTCCCGCATCGCGCACGGTCGGGCGAAACCCTGGCCTCGCTCGCGAAGAAGTACGGCGTGACGCTCGCCGCCATGCGGGCGTCGAACGCCGAATTCACCAGCAAGGGGCCCAGGAAGGGCGACGTGGTGCGGATTCCGGGTGACGCACGCCTCAAGGGGTGGGTCGCGGAGAACCGGCGGGTGAACACCAGCGAGCCGATCAGCGGCGGGGTCAGCCATCGGGTGCGGCGCGGGGAAACGCTGAGCGGGATCGCGCGACGCTATCGGGTCACGGTCTCACAGCTCCGGTCCTGGAACGGCCTTCGCTCGAACAATCTCCGGGCCGGCCAGGTGCTCAGGCTGCGGCCCGGCCGGGTACGCGCCACGGCCCCGGCGATCAAAGCCGGCGCGGGCACGAAGGTCCACCTCGTGCGAGCGGGCGATACCCTTTCGAGTATCGCCCGCCGGTACGGCACCACCATCAAGGCACTGCAGAGCGCCAATGGATTGTCGGCCGGACGAACGCTCCTCGCCGGCCAGCGCCTCAGGATCCCTTCCTGACCCCTTTCAGCACCGACTGGGCATAGCCGTTCGAAGGATCTTCCCCCCGCGTCATCAGCTCCACCACCCGTCCGGGCCCGCGATTGTACGCCACCAGCGCCATCTGCAGATCCTGGTCGAACTGCTGCAGCATGTCCTTCAAGAACCGGAAACCGATCCGCAGATTGGTGTCGCGATCGTGCAGTGCCCGCTCGGTCAGCGAAGGGTCGTAACCCCGCGCCGTTTTGAGGCGGACCTGTGCGTATCCAATGGCGCCCTTGTCGCTCCTTGCCCCGGCCTTGAATCCGCTCTCCACCTTGATCAGCTGAAAGCCGAGCGAGGGGTGAATGCCTTCCGAGAGCGCGATGTCGTAGATGGCGCCGGCGAGATCCGCCGGAACCTTGTAGAGCGCCGAATACTTGGCGATCGCCCCCATCCGATCGACTCGAACCTCGGCCAGTGCCAGCCGGCCTTTGGTGTCTTCCAGCTCGTTCCGGAGCGCCGCCACCTCCGCGGCCGCCGCCGAGGACGCCGGGATCCGGGGCGGCGGGGCCGCACTCAGACCTGTAAGCATCGCCGCGAGGGCGCCGACCACGACGGCCCCGCCAAGCAGTCCGCCCAGAGCCGTGAGACGGGTCCGGAGGCGCGAGACGCGCCGCTCGACCCGTCCAACCTGGTTCCAAGGATGCTTCATGCGCTCTCCCTTTAAACGGAGGGGCCGCGGGCGGAATAATCTCCGCTCCTGCCGCCGCTCTTGTGAACGAGCCGAACTGCCTCGATGGTCATCGCGCGATCCGCGGCCTTGACCATGTCGTACACCGTGAGACACGCCACGGTCACCGCGGTCAGCGCTTCCATTTCCACGCCGGTCTTTCCTTCGACCAGCACGGTAGCCGTCACCCGCACTCCCGGAAGCGCCGCATCCAGCGTCGCCTCCACGTCGATCCGGTCGAGCACCAGCGGATGACAGAGCGGGATCAGCTCCGCCGTGCGCTTGGCCGCCTGGATTCCGGCGATCCGTGCCACCGCCAGCACGTCGCCCTTCGCGATGCTGTTCGATTGCACCTGGGCAAAGGCCTCCGCCGACATCCGCACCTGCCCTTCGGCCACCGCCAGCCGCCGGGTCACGTCCTTTCCACCGACATCCACCATTCGTGCCGAGCCATCCGGACCCAGGTGACTCAGAGTCACAGCACCTCCGACAGCTCACCCGCGAGCGATGCCAGCAGCAGCTGAGGATTCACATTGCCCTGCGCTTCGGCCCGCGCCGCCTGCACCCGCTCCAATGCCGCCACGAACGGCGCCGACTTTCCCCGTGGAGCACTCTCTCTCGCCCGGTCCGCCAGATCCACGGCCAGGGCGTCGAGCATATCGGTAAACGCTCCGCGCGCCGACCAGGGCGGTTGCTTGAGACTCCGCTCGAAGCGCGCGCCTCCGCCGCTCGTCACGGCGTCGAGCAATGCCCTGGCATCCTGCGCCGCCTTGCCGGCACCCTCTCCTCCCTCGAGTAACCGTCCGATCGCTCCATCCGCGTGGCGCACCAGCGCGTCGAGTGCCTGTCCCTTCGGCGCGTCGGGCAACGACCGTTCGGCGAATTCCCGGACCAGCGCATCGGAGAGCCGGGCCAGCCGGAGCGGTACTGCCCGCGACCGGATGGTGGGGAGGACCCGCTCCGGCTCGGTCGTCGTCAGGACGATCCAGGTGTCCGCCGGCGGCTCTTCCAGGAACTTCAGCAACGCGTTGGCCGCGTCGCTGCTTCCCTCCTGGGGGACGAGCCGGTCGGCTTCGCCCACCACGAACACCTTCCGCTTGCCCTGCACCGGCGTCAGCGACGCCCGGCGGAGGAGCAGCCGGGCACTCGCGATCGGATGCGAGGCCATCCCGTCGGACAGCCGGTAGAGCGGCTCCTCTCGCCGGGCGGCCATCGCCTCCGATAGGAGCTCCGCCGCTTCCTCCACCTGCCGGTCCGGTTCCCCCGCCTTGGGGCGCTGGATCGGCACGAACCAATGGAGGTCCGGATGGGCCAGCTCCATCACCTGGCGACAGGGCCGGCAGGCGCCACAGGGCTCGCCGGCGGGCCGTTCGCACATCAGCAGCTGGGCCAGCCAGAGCCCCAAACGCTGCTTTCCCACCCCCTCGGGACCGGTCACCAGGATGACCTGGGGGAGCCGGTTGCTCAGGACCGAATCGGCCAGGCGTCGGCGGGCCTCAGTATGCCCGGCCAGGGGGTGAATCATGCCCAGAAAACTAACGGGTCGGCGCCCGGTTCGAAAGCCTGAGAGTTTTTGTAACTTGTTGACATATAATGTTTTATGCCATCGAGGCAGGTGCAAAGTTTGACCGAGCTTGTGGAAACCTGCGCTCCGTCAAATTTCCGCTGGCCTCGCGCGGATGTGGATACCAACTGATGGGGGAATGGGGGTTAGGAGCGGGGGTTGGTGCGGGGGGCGTGCGAAATCCGGTCAGCTGATCAGCTTCCACAAAAGACCGACGAAGCCCGCCCCGGCCAGGGTCGCCAGCATCCCGATCCGAAGCCGGAACGTGGCGATCCCGGCCAGGATCGCGAGGGTCAGTGCGGCGGGGTCGAGGGTACCCGGTTTGGGGAGCTCGAGGCGCAGCGGGCCGGTTGTCCACAGCGTCGTTTCGCTGAACAGGACGTGGATGGAGAACCAGACCGCGAGGTTGAGAACCACACCGACCACCGCCGCTGTGATGCCGCGTAGCGCCGCGTCGAGTCGCCGGCGGCCCCGGAGCCACTCGGCGTAGGGCGCACCGGCAAGCACGAAGAGGAAGCTGGGAGCAAAGGTCGCCCAGACCGTCACCAGCGATCCCGCGATGCCCAGCGCGATCGAGCTCCCGCCGGGAGCGAAGCGGGCGGCCGCGAGAAAGCCGACGAACTGGAGCACCATGATGAGCGGCCCGGGCGTGGTCTCCGCCATCGCGAGGCCATCCACCATTTCACCGGGGCGGAGCCATCCGAAACCGTCGACCGCGCGCTGCGCCACATAGGCGAGGACGGCGTAGGCCCCTCCGAACGTCACCACCGCCGTCTGGCTGAAGAAGACACCCAGCGTCACGAGGACGTGGCCCGCGCCGAGGAGCAGCGCGAGCGCTCCGATGGGGAGCCACCAGATCCCGATCCAGGTGATCACGGTGAGAGCGGTGGTGTGCAGCGATGGTCTCAGCGGCGGGGTTGCGTCGTCAGGGAGCAGCGAAGAGCGAAGAGCGAAGAGAGGTTCCCCACTTCGCTCTTCGCCCTTCGCTACTCCCAATCCGAGAACCGCCGAGGCGGCGACGATCCAGGGGAAGGGAACCCGGAAGGCGAAGATCGCGACGAACGCGGCCACCGCGATGGCGACCAGCGCGGGATGGCGGAGCGAGCGCCGTCCGATCCGGATGACCGCATCCACGACGATCGCCAGGATCGCCGCCTTGAGCCCGAAGAAGAGACCGGTCACCACGGTCAGGTGTCCCGCGGTCAGGTAGAGGATGCTCAGGATCAGGATTGCGACGAATCCGGGGAGCACGAAGAGCAGCCCGGCCAGCAGGGCACCCGCGGTGCCGTGCATGAGCCAGCCGACATAGGTGGCGAGCTGCTGCGCTTCGGGACCGGGGAGGAGGGTGCAGAACCGGAGCGCATGCAGGAAGCGCTCTTCGCTGATCCAATGCTCTTCGTCCACCAGGACGCGGTGCATGACCGCGATTTGACCCGCCGGACCGCCGAAGCTGGAGAGGGCGATGCGGGTCCAGACGGGGAGAGCCCGCCGAAGGGGGATCACTCGATTCTGCAGATGGGAGCTCCCGAGGAGGGACTCGAACCCCCGACCCGGTGATTAACAGTCACCTGCTCTACCAACTGAGCTACTCGGGAAGAAGCTTCCAGCGGAGGTCAAAATAGCCGGAGATTCGACCTCCGGCAACGCAGGCTTTTGCCTGGTGCCTGCTGCCTGTTGCCTGTTGCCTCTTCTTCACCCCTGTCCCAGCGCCGCCTCCACCGCCTGCTTGAGCTCCTGGCCGGTGAACGGCTTCGACAGCACCTCCGCGGCGCCGAATTTGCGCGCGACCGAAAGGTATTCCTCCGCATCCACCCGGCCACCGCCGGAAATCGCGAGGATGCGCACCGTTGGATTGCCGCGCTTGAGCTCCTGGATGATCTCCAGGCCGTCCACATCGGGCATGATGAGATCGGTAATCACCAGATCCGGCGTCTCCCGGCGATAGTGGGCCAGCGCTTCCTGACCGGTGCCGGTGCTGAATACGGCATAACCCGAGCGCTCGAGCATCTTGTGCACCGCGCCCCGGCTGAGGTCGTCGTCGTCCACCAGCAAAATCCGTTTCATCATGTAGCTCCGGTTCCTCCAAATAGAGCCAAAGACTCGGCGATTCTCTAGGGGTGGGACACTCGCGGTTGCTGAGTTACAATCCCACAATGGAATCGGTGTCGGCGCATTTCTTCCTCCGTGACCTCGCATTGATCCTCGGCACCGCCGCGCTGGCGACGGTGGTGTTCCAGCGGTTCCGCCTGCCGGTGATCGTCGGGTATATCGTGGCGGGGATCCTGGTGGGTCCGTTGACCCCGTGGCCGATGGTGAAAGATCCCGAATCCATCCGGACGCTCGCCGAGCTGGGGGTCGTCCTCCTGATGTTTTCCATCGGCCTCGAGTTCCGGCTGCGGAAAATCGCCCGGCTGGGGCCGCGGGTCGCGCTCGCGGCGCTGGTCGAAGTCGGCGCCATGCTCCTCCTCGGCTACGGAACGGCGCGCCTGCTCGGGTGGGATCTCCTCCCCAGCCTCCTCGCGGCCGGCATCGTCGCCATCTCCAGCACCATGGTGGTCTCCCGCTCGCTCGAGGACAGCCGCGCCGACCGTGGCCTGCGCGACATCGTCTTCGGCGTGCTGGTGATGGAAGACCTCGCCGCCATCCTGCTGATCGCCATCCTGACCACGCTCACGGCGGGTGACGCCCTCTCCGGGTCGATGCTCGCCGCCACACTCGGGCGGCTTGGGCTCTTTCTCCTCCTGCTCATGATCGGCGGCATGCTGATCGTCCCGCGCGCGATCAACGCCGCGCTCGCCTTTCGGCGCGCGGAGACGACGCTGGTCGCGGCGCTCGGCATCTGCTTCGGCCTCGCCGTTCTGAGTGTCGCGGCGGGGTATTCGGTGGCGCTGGGCGGCTTCATCGCCGGCACGCTGGTCGCCGAGTCGGGGAAGCACCGCATCATCGAAGAGAACATCCGGCCGGTGCGCGATCTCTTCGCCGCCATCTTCTTCGTGGCGGTCGGGATGCTCTTCGAACCCGGGGTGATGCTCGTCGCGTGGCCGGCGGTGCTGGCGCTGACCCTGGTGGTCCTCCTGGGAAAAACCTTCGGGGTGGCGGGAGGAGTGTTCCTGGCCGGCTATGGCACCCGCGATGCGGTGCGAGCCGGAATGAGCCTGGCCCAGATCGGTGAGTTCTCCTTCGTGATTGCGGGGCTGGGCAGCATGCAGGCCGGCGGCACCAGGGAGCTCTTCGCGGTCGCGGTCGCGGTCGCGACGATCACCGCGTTCACCACGCCGCATTTTTCCCGTCATGCCGACCAGGTCGCGTCGTGGATCGATCGCCATCTACCCCATCCGGTGCAGACCGTCGCGAGTCTCTACGGTTCCTGGGTCGATCTTCTGGGCAAACCGAGGGCCACGTCTCCTTCCGCCACGCAGCGCAAACGGCTTCGGAATTTCCTCCTGCTCGATGCCGCCTGCGTCAGCGCGGCGATCATCGGCACCTCCCTCGCCTACCGGCGGATGCCCGATCTGTTCGGCGCCGAGGCCGCCGCGAGGCCCGCGATGCGACTCGCGCTCCTCGGGGCGGGAGCGCTCCTCGCGCTGCCGTTCGCCATCGGCCTGGTGCGCGCCATGCGAAAGCTCTCGGTGGTCATGGCGGAGTCGGCGCTCCCCCGTCCCGCCAAAGGCGTGGACCAGGGCTATGCGCCGAGGCGAGCGCTCATCGCCACGCTCCGCATCGGCATGGTCGTCGCCGTCGGTGTGCCCATGACGCTGATCACCCTCCCGTTCGTCCCGCCGTTTGGAGTGCTGGGCGTGATCGCGGCCTACCTGATCATTCTGGGAGTCGGCTTCTGGCGCACCGCCGCTGACCTCGACAAACACACCAGGGCCGGTGCCGAGCTCGTCGTCCACGTCCTGGCCAAGCAGGCGCACAGCGGCGAGACCGGCACGTTCGAAGTGGTGCGGGAGCTGCTGCCGGGAATGGGCACGATCGTGCCGCTCGAAGTGCAGAAGGGGAGCGAGGCGGCGGGGGCGACGCTGGGTGATCTCAATCTTCGGGGCCGCACCGGCGCCACCGTCGTGGCACTGTCCCGCGACGGTCAGCGGCAGCCGCTGCCGACCGCGGCCACTCGACTCGAGGCCGGTGACATGGTCGCGGTCACCGGGAGCGGGAGCGCGATCGGGACCGCGGCAGCTCTGCTGCGCGCCAGAGATACCAGCTCGCCACCGAGCGCCACGGGCGCCAGCGCTCCCCCCGCCGGATGACGGCGGCGGGCTCGGGCAGCTCCCGGTGCCGCATGATGCGAGCAAGCCCCTTGCGGATGCCGAGGTCGTGCGCCGGAAGCACGTCGGGATGTCCGACGCGGAAGAGCAGCAGCATCTCGACGGTCCAGCGTCCTACCCCCCGCACCACCGTGAGGCGCTCGACGACGTCGTCGGGCGCCATGCGCCTGAGTGTCGCCACCGGGAGCACCACCCCTTGCTCCGCATGGTGGGCCAGGTCGCGAATGGCCTTGGCCTTCGCTTCGGAAAGCCCGGCGCCGCGCATGAGCGCATGGGGCGTCTCGAGCACCCGGGACGGCGCGGGGAAACTCCGTTCCGGAAACAGCGCGCGGAATCTTCCGAAGATGGTCGCGGCCGCTTTGCCGGAGAGCTGCTGGTACACGATGCTGTGGGCGAGCGCCTCGAAAGACGATGCGCCGGTGTGGGGAGGAAATCCCGAGCCGCCGACCCGCTCGATGACGTGGCCGAGCGCCGGATCCCTCGAGGCGAGCTCGGCGCATACCGCCGGCCAGTCAATCGCCGTCGTGCCGCGCTCGGGCCAGAGGCAGGGAATCGCATTGGTCATGGGAGAATTGTAACGCGATGGCGCGCGACCTCGCACTCACCCTCGCAGGCGGCGGCAATCGCGCGCTGGTGCAGATCGGTCTCTTGCGCCGGTGGTGGCCGCTCCTCGAGCCCCGAGTCGCCGCGATCTCGACCGTGAGCGCGGGATCGAGCATGGCGGTGAGCCTCGTGACCGGCCGCGAGCGGGAGACCACCGCCTACTGGCTGGGCCGGCGCGCGGGGGTGACGCGGAACGTGCACTGGCGCCGTCTCCTCCGCTGGGAGCGGCCGACTCCCCACACGCCGATCTACCGCGACACCCTGCGCTTTGCCCTCCGGGACGGCGGGTTCGAGCGGCTCCGTGCGCTGCCGTTTCCGGTGTTCGTGCTGACCGCGGTACCGCCGAGGTGGCTGCCGGTGCCGGTGGCGGTCGTGGTCGGCATGTCCGCGTATTCACTGGAGCGGCAGATGCGCTACGGTCGCCTGCATCCGTCCTCGGCGCGGCGGCTCGGATTCCTTCCCAAGGTCTACGACCTCAGGGATTGCGCGGATCCGGAGGAAGTCGTCGATCTGGTTCTGGCGTCCTCGGCCACCCCGCCGTTCACTCCGGTGGGGCGCCATGGCGGCCGCTCCCTGCTCGACGGCGGACTGGTGGACAACGCCCCCGCGTTCGTCGCCGAGGATACGCCCGGGGTGCGGCGCCACCTCGTGCTGCTGACCCGCCCGTATCCTGCGGCGTCGGTCGGGCATCGGGGCAACCGGTGGTATCTCTGTCCCAGCGAGCCGGTCCCGATTTCCCGCTGGGAATACACCCGGCCCGATCTCATCGAGGCGACGATCGCGCTCGGCGACCGCGATGCGACGCTTCACGACCGCTCACTCCGGGAGTTTCTCGATGCCGACTGAGCCCCCTGGTCAGGACCCGGAGCTGTTTCGTCGCCAGGCGCACGAGATCGTGGACTGGATGGCCGACTACCTGAGCCAGGTAGGAAGCAAACCGGTGCAACCCTCGGCGCCGCCGGGTACCGTGCGCTCCGCGTTGCCCAAGGCGCCGCCCGCCGGCGCGGAGTCGTTCGAGCAGATCATGACGGACTTCGAGCGGGTGATCGTGCCGGGACTCACCCACTGGGGGCATCCGGGGTTCTTCGCATACTTCCCGGCCAACAACAGCCCGCCCTCGATCCTGGCGGAAATGCTCACGGCGGCCATCGGCGCGCAGTGCATGTCGTGGAACACCAGTCCGGCAGCGACCGAGCTGGAGCAGGTCACCATGGAGTGGCTGCGCCAGATGCTCGGACTTCCGGAGCAATTCACCGGAGTGATCCAGGATACGGCGTCGACGGCGACGCTGGTCGCGATGATCACGGCGCGCGACCGGGCGGTAGGGCGGGAGGGCGGGAGGGCGGGAGATCTCGAACGGCTGACCGCGTATACCACGCTGGAAGCCAATCACTCGGTACCGAAGGGGATGCGGCTGGCGGGAATTCGACCCGAACACATTCGCATGGTGGAGACCGGACCCGAAAACGCCATGCTTCCCGGTGCGTTGCAGCTCGCCATCGCGACCGACAAAGCGGCGGGCCGCATTCCCGCGGCGGTCGTGGCCACCGTGGGGACCACCGGCTCCACCGCGATCGACCCGGTCCCGGCGATCGCCGAGATCTGCCGTCGAGAGGGGCTCTGGCTCCACATCGACGCCGCCTGGGCCGGCTCCGCGGCAATCGTGCCGGAGATGCGCTGGATCTTCGATGGGGTGGACCAGGCGGACAGCGTGGTGATGAACCCGCACAAATGGCTCCTGGTCAACTTCGACTGCTCCGCCTATTTCGTGAAGGACCGCGCGGCGTTGCTGCGCTCCTTTGGAGCGAGCGCCGAGATTCTGAAGACGGCGCACGACGACGCCGTGGTCAACTATCGCGACTGGGGCATCCAGCTGGGCCGGAGGTTTCGCGCGCTCAAGCTCTGGTTCGTGATCCGCAGCTACGGGGTCGAAGGATTGCAGGCGATGATCCGGGAGCACATCAGGCTGGGAACAGTGCTGGCACAATGGATCGATCAGGAACCAGGGTTCGAACTGGTTGCGCCGGCACCGTTGGGATTGGTGGTGTTCAGGTACGTCGGAAGGCAACAGGCAACAGGCAGCAGGCAACAGGCACAAACTGTCGACGAATTGAATCAGGCGCTGCAGGAGCGGGTCAACGCGACCGGGCGGATCTTCATCACCGGCACAAGGCTCAACGGGCGGTACGTGCTGCGCGTCGCGCTGGGGCACTTGACGACGACGCAACAAGATGTTCGTGCGGCGTGGGATGTAATTCGGCGAATGGCGAAGAGCGAGTAGCGAGGTGGAGTTGCCACTTCGCTCTTCGCTCTCGCTACTCCCTTTCCAACTCCCGCGCGAGGTATCTGCCGGTGTGCGACGCTGCGCAGCGCGCGACGTCCTCCGGGGTGCCTTGGACTACCACTCTTCCCCCGGCGTCCCCTGCTTCCGGCCCGAGATCGATCACCCAGTCGGCCCGCTTGATCACGTCGGTGTGATGCTCGATGACCAGGACGGTGTGACCCGCGTCAACCAGGCGGTCGAGCACCTGGATCAGCACCCGCACGTCGTCCAGGTGTAATCCGGTGGTCGGCTCGTCCAGCAGGTAAAGTTTCCGGCCCTCGCGCTTGCCGGCCTTCGACAGCTCGCGCGCGATCTTGAGCCGTTGCGCCTCGCCTCCCGAGAGCGTGGTCGCCGGCTGGCCGAGCCGCAGGTACCCGAGCCCCACCTGCTGCAGCTGCCAGAGTGCCGCGCCGAGTTTCGGCTGGTGGTGAAACCGGGTGATCGCATCATCCACCGTCCACTGCAGCACGTCGTGCACCGACTTGCCCTGGATCTTCACGTCGAGCACGTCCCGCTTGAACCGGGTTCCTCCGCACATCTCGCAGGGCACGAAGACGTCCGCCAGGAAAACCATCTCCACCAGTACCGCACCGGCGCCTTCACACTCGGGGCAGCGTCCCCCCTCGAGATTGAATGAAAAGGTCGCCGGCGTGTATTTCCGCTGCCGGGCCAGCGGCTGCTCGGCAAACAGTTCGCGGATCTCGTCGAACGCCTTGATATAGGTCACCGGATTGGAGCGCGGCGAGCGCCCGATGGGCGATTGGTCTACCAGGACCACGTCCTTCAGCTGCTCCCATCCCGCGAGCGAGGTGATCTCTCCGACCGGCTCACCCAGGTGCGACTTGGCCGAATGCTCGCCATGGAGACGCGCCTCGAGCTGGCGGTAGAGCACGTCGTGCACCAGCGTGCTCTTGCCGCTGCCGGACACGCCGGTCACCGCCGTGAGGGTCCCCAGCGGAATGTCGGCATCGACGCCTTGCAGATTGTGCAGCCGGGCTCCCCGCACCCTGAGGCGAAGCGGCCCCGCCGGCCGGCGCGCGCTGGGCACACCGATGCGTTTTTTCCCGGTGAGGTAATCGCCGGTGAGGGTCCGTGCGGCGTGCTCCACCGGCCCGGCGTACACGACCCGGCCACCGAGCTCCCCGCTCCCCTCGCCCAGCTCCAGCATGAAATCCGATTGCCGGATCATCTCGAGGTCGTGCTCCACGACCAGCACGGAGTTGCCGCCGTCGCGGAGCCGACGCAGCAGCGCGAGCAGCCGGTCGGTGTCGCGGGGGTGGAGTCCGATGGACGGCTCGTCCAGCACGTACAACGCATCGACCAGGCGAGCGCCCAGCGCGTTGGCCAGGGCGATGCGTTGCGCCTCCCCGCCGGAGAGCGTGCGCGCCTGGCGGTCGAGCGTGAGGTAGCCGAGACCGACATCCAGGAGAAACTCCACCCGGGCCAGGAGCTCGTCCAGAATCGAGGAAGCGATCTCTCTGGCCGCGCCCTCCATCGGGAGGTGCCCGAGCCAGCCCGCGAGCGCACCGAGGGGCAGCGACGCGACGTCGGCGATGGTGCGATCGGCGACCCGCACCGCGAGGGCATGCTCGTTGAGTCGGCTCCCCAGGCAGGCGGGGCAGGTCTTGGCGAGCTGGTATTGCCGGAGAAAGACGCGGATGTACTGCTTGTAGCGCTTTTCCTCCAGCCCCTTCAGGAACGGAAAGATTCCGAGATACCGTCCCACCTTTCCATACAGCAGCTCCCTCCGGACCGGCGCCTTGAGCGTTTTCCACGGCTTCGCGGGGTCGGCTCCCAGTTTCCGGGCGGTATCGTTCAGCAGCTTTCGCCGGGCCTCATAGCGCGGCTTGGTCCACGGATCGATCGCGCCTTCGACCAGACTCCGATTGGGGTCGGGGATGACCAGCGACTCGTCGTACTCGAGGACGGTGCCGAATCCGTTGCACCCCCCGCAGGCTCCCCGCGGATTGTTGAAGGAGAAGAGCAGCGGAGTGAGCTGGGCCGCCGGCGTATCGCACGCACTGCAGGCGAGATGCTCGGTGAAGCGGAGCCGGCCCGCTTCGTGGAGCACCACCGCGATCCCTTCGCCCTCGGCAAACGCCAGGGCGATCGCTTCCCGGACCCGGTCCACCGTATCGGCGCGCTGCCGGTCGACCACCACGAGCAGCTCGCGGGAATCCGTCAGATCGACGCCGGACGGAATCTCCTCGAGGTGAACGTCTCGTCCGTCCGCCACCATTCGCAGGAATCCGAGCGCCCGAAGGTTCTCCACCAGCGCCGAGTGGGTCACCCGCGCCGACTCGGGAACCGGAAAGGCGATCTGGATCCGTGCGCTCCCGAGCGCGGCCACCGAGTCCGCGGCAGATCCCGGCGTGTCCCGCACCACCGGGTTGCCGCACTTCCGGCAGAACGGAATCCCCACCCGTGCCCACAGGAGGCGGAGAAAGTCGTACACTTCGGTGGCCGTTCCAACCGTGGAACGGCTCGATACGGTCGGGTTTCGCTGCTCGATGGCCACGGCCGGGGCGATGCCCTCCAGCCGGTCCACCAGCGGCTTGGGCATCCGGTCGAGAAACTGCTTTGCGTAAGTAGAGAGGGACTCGATGTAGCGCCGCTGTCCCTCCGCATAGAGGGTGTCGAACGCCAGGCTGCTCTTTCCCGAGCCCGACGGTCCGGTCACCACGACGAGGCGGCGCCGCGGAAGGTCGACTGTGATGCCCTTGAGGTTGTGCTGGCGGGCGTTGACGATGCGAAGAACGGGCTCGGCCACGGATGAAGAATAAGGGTGCGGGAGTTAGCTTAGGGATTGCATGGCCAGAATCCTGACCCCGAAGCTCCTCCGCCGCGGTTTTGAGATCTTCGTCCTCGGATCCCTCATCGGATTCGGGGCCCTCCTCTATTACAGCAACAATTTCGACGCGTTTCTCGCGGCCATTCCGCGGATTCGCTGGATCTGGGTCCTGGCCGGCCTCGGGCTCGCCTCGATGGACTGGCTCGGCGGCGGACTCCGTCTCTGGGTGCTCGCCAAGCACATCTATCCCGATCCCTCCTTCAAGGGACTGGTGCTTGCCGGCGGGATGGGGGCCTGGGCCGCCTACCTGACTCCGCTGCAATCGGGCAATGCCCCGATGACGGTCTACACGATGAAGCGCTACGGAATTCCGGTTCCGATCGCGCTCACCCTCGTGCTGATGTCCTTCGTGGCGACGGTGGCGTTCTTCGGGATCGCCGGGCCCATCGCGATTTTCTTCGGCGCCGGCAAGTCGCTCGGGCAGCACGGGGTGGTGCTCGGCATCTCGCTCTACGATCTCTTCCTGGCGAGCCTCGGGATCTTCGTGCTGCTCTTCGGGGCTCTCATCGTGCTGGTCATCTGGCCCCGGGCGCTGCACGTGGTTCTCCGGAAGGTGATCGGCTTCGTCGGCCGCCGGAGCAGCCGGGTGGCGGGGCGGTTGTCCCAGCTCGAGCTCGGCATCGACCAGGCCCACGAGGCCATGTCCAAGTTCAACACCCCGCGCGGATGGCTCGCGCTGGTCTGGGCCACCATCATTTCGGGCCCTTCCCACGCCAACAAGCTCCTTGCGGGTTATGTCGCGCTCCGGGCCATCGGGATCGAAGCCAATTTCGTCGATGTGCTCCTCCTCCAGACCCTCATCACCTTCCTGCTCTACTTCTTCGCGCCGACGCCGGGGGGCTCCGGGATCGCGGAGCTGCTCTCGGCGGCGGTGATGTCGATCTACGTCCCGCGGCCGATCACCGCGCTGTATACCCTCCTGTGGCGGCTGGTCATCAGCTATTTCACGATCATCGCGGGTTCCATCATCTTCTCCGCGTGGGTCCGCCAGGGCCTGAAGGGCGTCGAGCAGGAAGCCGTTCCGCTCGCACCGGAGGCCAAGCCGGCGGGGTGACCGGACCGGCGCCGGACGATCTTCCGAGCGAGCGGGTCGATCCGGCGCTCCTCCGCCGCCTGCTCCGCTACCTCCAGCCCTATCGCCGCCTGGTCGCCTCGGCGGTGGCCGTCCTCCTGGTCGGCGCCATCCTGGCCCTCGCCGGGCCCATCCTCACCCAGCGCGCCCTCGACGAGGCCATTCCGAAGGGGGACGAGCGCCTGCTCCTCGTCTATGCCGCCCTCTTCCTCGGCGCGATGGCGCTCCATTTTCTGGTGGAGTACGCCCAGACGATCCTCACCACCCGGATCGGCCAGCGGGTGATGTACGACCTGCGGATGGAAATCTTCGACCGGCTGCAGCGTCTTTCGATCCCCTACTTCGACCGCCATCCGGTGGGCCGCCTGATGACCCGGGTCACCAGCGACGTCGAGACACTGAACGAGCTCTTCTCGTCCGGCGTCGTCACCGTCTTCGGGGATCTCTTTACCCTCCTCGCGATCATGGCGCTCATGCTGGCCACCGACTGGCGGCTCGCGCTGGTGGCTTTCTCGGTCATGCCGGTCCTCTGGCTGGTGGTGACACTGTTCCGCCGCCGGGTGCGGGAAGCGTTTCGTGACATCCGGGCGCGCATCGCGCGGCTCAACGCCTACCTCCAGGAGCACCTCTCCGGGATCCGGGTGGTGCAGCTCTTCAACCGCGAGCGGGAGTCGGCCCGCCGCTTCGATCACCTCAACGCCGATCATCTCGGCGCGCATCTCCGATCCATCACCCTGTATGCGCTCTTCTTTCCCGCCATCGAGCTCCTGACCTCGGTGGCGCTCGCCCTGCTGCTGTGGTATGGCGGGGCGCGGATCGCGGGTCAGACGCTCACGATCGGGGTGCTCGCGGCGTTCATTCAGCTCACCCGCCGGTTCTTCGAGCCACTGCAGGACCTCTCCGAGAAGGTCAACCTGCTGCAGAGTGCGATGGCCAGCTCGGAGCGCGTCTTTCGTCTCCTGGACACACCGGTGACGGTGCCCGAAGCGGCAGCGCCCCGCGAGCTGCCGAGGCCGGTCATCGGTGAAATCGCCTTCGAGCATGTCTGGTACCGGTATGCGCCCGAGGGTCCCTGGGTGCTCAAGGATGTGAGCTTCACCGCATCGCCGGGCGAGACCGTCGCCATCGTCGGGCACACCGGCGCCGGCAAGACCACGGTGATCAGCCTCCTGCTCCGGTTGTACGATGTGGAGCGGGGCCGGATCACTCTTGACGGGGTGGACATCCGGGAGCTTTCGCTCGAGGCCCTCCGGCGTCCGATCGGCTTCGTCCAGCAGGATCTCTTCCTGTTCACCGGCGATCTCCTCCGCAACCTGGCGCTCGATCCGGCGACCACCGAAGCCGATGTCCGCCGGGCCGCGGAGCGGGTGGGCGCCTCCCGGTTCATCGATGAGCTCCCGGCAGGGTACCGCCACGTGCTCGGGGAGCGGGGCAGAAGCCTGTCGGTCGGCGAGCGCCAGCTCCTCTCCTTCGCGCGGGCGCTGGCCGGGAATCCCACGATTCTGGTGCTCGACGAGGCCACCAGCTCGGTGGATGCCCAGGCCGAGGCGCTCATTCAGCGGGGCATCGCGGAGCTTACGCAGGGGCGAACCAGCCTGGTGATCGCGCACCGGCTGAGCACCATCCTTCACGCCGACAGGATTCTGGTCCTGCACCATGGAGAGGTGGTCGAACGCGGCCGCCACGCCGAGCTCCTGGCTCGGGGTGGGCTGTACGAACGGCTGTACCGGCTCCAGGCCTCGGTTTCCTTGCCACCCGGCCAGCCGACGTCTACGTTTCTCCGGTCTGTTTTGCCCTAGGACGACTCACGCTGATGGAGCTTGAATACGGCGGTCGCCGTTACCCTGTGGCCGCTGGTGAACTTGTCATCGGCTCCGCGCCGGGCGCGACTCTCGTGCTCGTCTCGGCCGGGATCCGGGCGCGCCACGCCATCGTCCGGCTGCTCGCGCCGGGAATGGCGGTCGTCGCTCCAGGAGAGCCGGGGGCGGAGATACTTGTGAACGGAGCTCGGCTGGGGATGGATCCGACCCCGCTGATGCATGGGGACAAGCTGCGAATCGGGGGGCTCGAGATCGCGGTCAGCGATCCCGATCGTGCCGGGCCCACCCGGGTTTTCAGCCCGCCCGCCTCGACGCCGCCGGCGCCCGAGCTTCCCAAGGCCCGGCTGGTCAGCCTCACCGATGGGCGCGAGTATATCGTGGACGCAGTTCCCTTCGTCATCGGCCGCGATGCCACGGCGAACCTGGTGATCGAATCGGACCTGGTTTCGCGACGGCACGCTGAGCTGTTGGCCGTACCGGGCGGCAATTCTCTGGTAGATTTGAGCAGCAACGGCGTGAGCGTGAACGGCCGGCGAATCACGGCACCGGTCATGCTGCGTCAGGGTGACGTGATTCGAGTCGGCGAGGCGGACTTCCGCTACCACCTGCCGGATGTGGCCGCGCCGCCGGCCGGCGCGGAGCGCCGGCTGGGCGACACGATCATCGGGCTGCAGGCGGTGCGGAGGGCGCCTCCCATCATGGACGCGGCGCCGGCGCCGGCCGCGACCGAGCCTCTGGCCACGCTGCTGGTCAAGCGGGGACAGCGGAAGGGGGAGCGGCTCGAAGTGCGGACACCGGTTACCAACATCGGGCGGGGCGAGTACAACGACATCGCGCTGCCCGATGCGAGCATCAGCGCCAATCACGCCAAACTGCAGCTCAAGGAAGGAATCTGGGTGCTGACTGATCTGGGCTCGACGAACGGCAGCCGGGTGGACGACCAGACCGTGCGCGGCGAGATCGCGCTGTCACCGGGGGCGCAAATCTCCCTGGGCGAGGTCACGCTGCTGTTCGAGCCGCGGGATCGTGGGATCACGCGGGTGAGCGGCACCAGAGAGCTTCCCGGTTCCGCAGCGGCGTCGTTGCGTGGGGCCGCAGCCCCCGAGGCAAGCTGGCCGCGCCGCCTCATCGTGCTCCTCCTCGCCGTGCTCGCCGTGCTGCTGCTCGCCGGCTACCTGTTGCTCCGCTGATGAAGATCTCCTGCGCGGGGAACACCGACGTCGGCGTCGTCCGGTCCGGCAACGAAGACAGTTTTCTACTCAATTGCGCCGGCGGCCTCTTCATCGTCGCCGACGGGATGGGCGGTCACGCGGCGGGAGAAGTGGCGAGTGAAATGGCGGTGCAGATCGTCGCCAAGGAGCTGGGCAGCCTGCGCGGTCTCTCCGATGCGGAAGCGGCGTCGCGGATGCGGAGCGCCATTCGCAAGGCCAACGCCGCCATCTTCGACCGGACGCTCGCGGAGCACGACAAGCGCGGCATGGGAACCACGGCCACCGTCATGGTGCTGTTCTCGCGCCGCTATCTGATCGGGCAGGTCGGCGACAGCCGCGCGTACCTGCTGCGCGAGGGGGATCTCCTCCAGCTCACCAAGGACCACAGCTACGTGCAGGAGCAGGTGGATGCGGGGCTCCTGACGCCCGAGCAGGCACGGACCCACCCATACAGCAACGTCATCACCCGATGTGTCGGCGCCAACGAGGATGTGGCGCCCGACGTCTACTTCGGGAATCTGGAGCGGGGCGATGTCGTCCTGCTCGCCTCCGACGGCCTCACCGGCATGCTGGAAGATCAGCAGCTCGCGACCATCATGGGCGCCGAAGAGAATCCGGAGACCTGCGTCAACAAGATGATCGCCGACGCCAACCGGCGGGGCGGGCTCGATAACATCACGGCCATCGTGATCCGGGTCGACGAAGTGGAAACGCAGAACACCGGCGAGATGCCCACGGCCAAATCGGCATAGGTCCCATGGACAATCCGAAACTGATCCTCTTCGCCGCCCTCGGCGCCGTCGGCGTGTTCTTCATCGCGATGTGGATGCGCGCCCTCTCGGCGGGCCGGGCGGTGCAGAACGGGCCGGACATGCCGACCCCGCTCCAGACCGTCATCGGTTTCGTCACCAACTTCTTCGACACGCTCGGCATCGGCTCCTACGCGCCGACCACCGCGCTCTTCCGGTTTTTCCGGCAGGTCCCCGACGAAAAAATCCCCGGGACGCTCACCCTGGGACACGTGCTGCCGACGATCGTGCAGTCGTTCATTTTCATCGCGATCGTGCAAGTGGACTTCCAGACGCTGGTGCTGCTGATCGGTGCCTCGATCGTCGGGGCGTGGCTCGGCGCGGGCGTGGTCGCCAAATGGCCGAGGCGGAACGTGCAGATCGGCATGGGTCTGGCACTGCTCGCGGCCGCGGGACTCTTCATGATGGCCAATCTGGGCATCGTCGCCGCGGGGGGCACGGAGCTCGGACTCAGCGGAGCGAAGCTGTTTCTGGGACTGATCGGGAATTTCGTGCTTGGCGCGCTGATGACGCTGGGCATCGGCCTCTACGGGCCCTGCCTCATCATGATCAGCCTGCTGGGGATGGAGCCGCGTGCGGCCTTCCCGATCATGATGGCGAGCTGCGCGTTTCTCATGCCGGTGGCCGGCGTGCGATTCTCCAAGGCGCAGGCCTACTCGGCGCGGCCGGCGCTGGGGCTGGCGCTCGGCGGGATCCCCGCGGTGCTCATCGCGGCGCTCATCGTGAAGTCGATGCCGCTGGTGGCGGTGCGCTGGCTGGTGGTGGTCGTCGTGCTCATCGCGGCCGTCGGACTGCTCCGGGCGGCCTTCGGGACGACGAAGCAGCCCATCCACGGCTGACGCGAGAGCGCGAGGACGATCTCCGACTTCGCGAAATCTCGCCCCTGGACTAGAATGGGACTCGCCCAGTAATAGCGGCCATCAGACGTCAGCCTTCAGTCGCTGAAGGCTGAAGGCTGAAGGCTGAGGACTGAAGGCTCACTAACCGTCGCCCTGGTGACTCACCAGCCAGTTCCCGTTGACTGTTCACCGTTGACGCCTCCCGCTCACCGCTCACCGCTCACCGCGCCGTCAGGTCCCGCCACTCCGGATTCACCGATTCGATCAGCCGCCATCTCCGCCGCCGGTTCCACCCTTCGAGCTGCTCCCTGCGTGCGATCGCGCGCCGCAGATCGAAGGTGATCTCGAAGTAGACCAGGCGCGCCGCTCCCAGCATCGATGCGCTGCCGGGTGGCGCGCCGACGCGACGCTCGAGCAATCGCCGGACCAGGTCGTCGGTCACCCCGAGGTAGAGCACCCGCCCCGGCGTCGACAGGAAGTAGACGTAATACACCCGTTCTCCGGGGCCGGGTGCGGGGCCGGATCGCTGCACCCGGCCCCCGTTGGCGCGGGTCATCGGATCGTGCTCACCAGGATGACACCGCCGCGGTGGGTCCTGCCGAATTGCTCGGCGGCCGCGGACGTTCTCAGATACCGGATCTCGACGATGGTCGTCACCGGGATGTTGGCCAGCGTCTGGAGTCCTCCCAGCCGGACCCCGTCCATGTAGACCACCGCGAAACCCTCTTCCGCATCGCCGGGTCTCGGCGTCGCGTGGCGGGACAGGAACTCGGGGCGCAGCCGGCGCACCGCCTCGAGCGCTGTGTAGCCGGTCTCGATGCTCCGGATTTCGTCGACCGACACGATGCTGGCCCGCGTGGGACTCTGGGCCCGGAGGGACCGCGCTGCGGCAGGAAATGGATCGGCAACCGCGGAGCGGCCCGTCGCACAGCCGGTTGCCAGGATGAGGGCGGTGATGCCCAGGCGGCGTTTCACTCGGCGCTCGAGGCCGGACGCCCATCCGAGGCGCTCGAGCTGTACCGGGGAGATTTGCTTCATGGGTTTTTCATCGAGGACGGTGGCGGCTTCGAGGAGTGGATGGAGCGGGAGCGGACTGCGCTCCGGGAGTCCGCCGCCCGGGGCGCCCGGCAGCTCGCCGAGGAACATGCGTCGGGAGGCGCCCTCACCCTTGCCCTTGATCGGCCGGGGCGTTTCGTCTCTACGACGCATTTGTTGGACGCTTCGAGGAAGAATTCCGTTGCGAGCCGTCATCCGAGACGAAGGCGGGGCTGCCGCTTGAGGACGCGCGCGGTTCGGCGGCGAAGCCGGTGGCGGAATCGCCGCGGCCCTTTGCCAGAGACCCCTCGGCCGAAATTGGAGATCGCTACCGGATCATCCGAAAGCTCGGTGCCGTGTGAACTGGTATGCCAAGATTATTTCGGGGAAGGGCGACGTGAAGTACCCCTGCATCAGCTACTATCACCACCAACCCAATCGCCGATCCCTGTGACGGTCCGCTGGGTGTGGTTCGATACCGACGAAGGGGGATGGTGGCGATGCCCCGTCGGCTGTTGTTATCCGGAGTAGTCAGTTAGGAGGCTCCCACCCGCGTCGAGGCGAGAGATCACCTCGTTCGCCGTCATCTCGAGAAGCGCCGGCACCCCCTCGAGGGGCCGCGGGTTAGGCCGGGCCACGAACACCCGAAGCCGCCGGGCACTCTTGTAGAGCTCCCCCGCGATCCTGGGCAGGCCGAGATGCCCGGCCCGCCCTTCGTCGGTGAGCCGCTCGACGGTGCCGTCGCGTAGCCGAAGCGGCAGATCAACCGAGAGCATGTTGTCCCGCGTGGGGAAATCGAGCAGCAGCTCTCCCGGATCGAGCCCGGCTTCGAGCGCGAGCGCGTCCTCGACCCGCTCGGTGAGATCAGGGTCATCGGCAATCCACGTCGTTGGTGTCTCGGTCACCTCGCTGGCCGGCAGGTCGAGCGCCCGCTTGAAGAGCCGTCGCCCCCGGAGCGCACGGGCAAGCGTGTTCCCGTCCCGCTCGATCAGAATCTCCATGAAAGCGTCGTCGGTCAGGTGGGCAATTCCCTGGGCGGTCACCGTCCCGCGCCGCATCGCGCCCCGCGCGGCCCGTTTGAACATGCAGGTTGCGCTCCGCACGGCGTGGTGCCAGTACACGTTGCGGTACATCTGATACTTCGCGAAGAGCAGCGACTCGAGCGCGCTCACTCCCTTTTCCTGTACCGCGATCTCACGACGCCCACCCGGCCCGTCCACGATCGTCAGCGAGGCGAGCAGGCGGTCCACGTCGACTGTCCCGTACGGCACGCCGCACATCCGGCTGTCCCGGCAGAGGTAGTCGATCTTGTCGAGATCGAGCGGCCCCGAGATGAGACCCTGCAACGCGCTCGTGCTCCGGCCCCGGATCAAATCGGCGATCTCATCGCCCAGCCCGGTTCCGCCGATCTCCCGCAGCCGCACCGCCAGATCGTCCTGGCCCAGGCGGGCGACGCCCTGTGCCTCGTGCGAGAGGAATCCTGCCTCCTCCAGCGCATGCGAAAACGGGTAGTGTCCGATGTCATGCAGCAGCGCGGCCAGCGTGACGGCCTGTCGCTCGGCTCCCGAAATCCCGCCCAGCTCGCTCCGCGCCTCCAGCACCGCGAGTGCCCGCCGGGTGAGATGGCAGGCGCCCAGCGCATGCTCGAAGCGCGAATGGGTGGCGCCGGGATAGACCAGGAAACAGTGGCCGAGCTGGCGGATGTAGCGGAGCCGCTGGACGGCGGCGCTGTCGAGCAGCGCCAGGGCGGCGCCGTCGAGCATGATGTTGTCCCACAGGGGATCGCGGACTACTTCGAAGGCGCGCATACGCAGTGAGCGGTGAGCGGTGAGCGGTCAGCGGGTGTTCCCGCTCACTGCTCACCGCTTACCGCTTACCGAACGACGGGTCCCGCCTCCGCCACGGAGCTGGGGACCTGCGCCGCGAAGGCCTCGAAGTTCTTCCGGAACATCTCTGCCAGCTTCTTCGCCTGCGCGTCGTAGGCGGCACCATCGGCCCAGGTCGACCGCGGCGTCAGCACCTCCGACGGCACACCCGGCACCGAGGTCGGGACCTCGATCCCGAAGACCGGATCCTTCGCGAAGGTGCCTTTGTCGAGCGCCCCGGAGAGCACCGCCGTCACCATCGCCCGGGTGTGGGCCAGCTTCATCCGGGATCCGGTGCCGTACGCCCCGCCGGTCCACCCGGTGTTGACCAGCCAGACCCTGGCGTTGTGCTTCGAGATCCGCTCGCCCAGCATCTTGGCATACACGCCGGGGTGCAGCGGGAGGAAGGGCGCGCCGAAGCACGACGAAAACGTCGCCGAGGGTTCGGTCACGCCGCGCTCGGTGCCGGCCACCTTGGCGGTGTAACCCGAGAGGAAGTGGTACATCGCCTGGTCGGGCGTGAGCCGCGCGATCGGCGGCAGCACCCCGAAGGCATCGGCGGTGAGGAAAACGATGTTTTCCGGGTGCCCGCCTACGCCGTCCGGTTTGTGGTTCGGAATGAAGTGGATCGGATAACTCGCCCGGGTGTTCTCGGTGATCTTGTCGCTGTCGAAATCGGGCGCCCGGGTCACCGGGTCCAGCACCACGTTCTCCAGCACCGTGCCGAACATCCGGGTCGCGGCGTAGATCTCCGGCTCGCCGGCCGCCGAGAGACGGATCGCCTTCGCATAGCATCCGCCCTCGAAGTTGAACACCCCGCGATCGCTCCAGCCATGCTCATCGTCGCCGATCAGCTGCCGCGATGGATCGGCCGACAGCGTCGTCTTCCCGGTGCCGGAGAGGCCGAAGAAGATCGCGGTGTCACCCTTCGGACCCACATTGGCCGAGCAATGCATCGAGAGCACGCCCTGCTGCGGCAGGAGGAAGTTGAGCGCGGTGAAGATGCTCTTCTTCATTTCGCCGGCGTAGCGGGTGCCGCCGATCAGGATCGCCTGCTTCGCAAAATTGAGGACGATGAAGGTGCCGGTGCGGGTGCCGTGCTGCGCCGGATCGGCCTGGAGCTCGGGGGCGTGATACACCGTCCACTTCGGCTCGAATCCGGCGAGATCGGCGGCGCCGGGGCGGATGAACATGTTCCGGACGAAGAGCGCCTGCCACGCGTTCGGCGTCAGGAAACGGACCGGGAGACGGAATCCCGGATCGGCCCCGCCGAAGAGATCCTGCACGAAGATCTCCGGCTGCGCATTGAGGTGCTCTTTGGCCGCCGCCAGCAGCTTGTCGAAATGCGCCTCCGAAATCTTCTCGTTCTTGTCCCACCAGATCTTCCCGGTCGATCCCGGCTCGTCCACCACGAACTTGTCCTTGGGACTCCGGCCGGTGTGCGGCGAGGTGATGGCGGTGAATGCCCCGCGATCGGTCAGCTGCCCCTCGTTCCGCCGAATGGCGTGCTCGACCAGCTCGCAGGTGCCGAGATTCGCCAGCACCCGCTGCGGAGTAACGCCGGGAGCGGTGTAGGTGATGGGGGCGCGCTGCGTGGTGGTGTTCGTCGGCATATGAAAGCGAACGCCTCGGTTTCAGTTTGGAACGGTTTTTAGACAGAAGTAGGCTGGAAAGATACAGCCGGCAGCCTTCAGCCATCAGCCACCAGGCCAGGCCACGAACCACGAACCCCTACCCCCGCGCGTACGACCTCAACCGCCTCAGCATCCTCCGATCGTTCGTCACCTCGTCATCGCCCTTCGGGGTCTCCAGCAGTTTCGGGATTCCCCGCAATCGCGGGTCGCGCATGATCCGGCGGAACGGCTCCACTCCCAGCGACCCTTCCGCGATCAGCTCATGCCGGTCCCGCCGGGAGTCGAAAGGCGTTTTGGAATCGTTGAGGTGGAGACAGCCGAGATGGGCAAATCCGACGACCCGGTCCCATTCCTCCCAGACCGCGTCGTACCGCGTGACCACATCGTAACCCGCGCTGTACAGGTGGCAGGTGTCGAGACAGAAGCCCACTCTGTGCCGGACGTCCTCGCCGATCAGGTCGCGGAGCCGGCGGAGCTCCTCGAATGTCGTGCCGAGTGCCGTGCCGCTCCCCGCGGTGTTCTCGATAAGGACTCCAACGCGCCCTTTGACCTCGCGGAGGCATCTGGTGTACTGCTCCGCGTTCCGTTGAAGGCCACGTTCCCGGTCATCGATGTAGTTGCCCGGGTGCGACACAACCCAGGGGATTTCGAGCGTCTCACATCTAGTCAGTTCGGCGACGAAAGACGTTGTGGATCTTGCGTTTAGGGTGGGGTCAGGGGACGCAAGATTGATGAGGTACGAATCGTGCGAAACCACCATTCGAAGCCCGCTCGATTCCAGGTTTTGCCGGAACTCCCGCACCGCTGTTTCGCTCAGCGCGGGCTCCTTCCACTGATTGGGCGTCTTCGTGAACATCTGAATGACGGTTGCGCCGATGGCGCTGCCGCGGCCGGGAGCGCTCTGGACGCCTCCCTGGGTCGATACGTGAGCGCCGAGTCGTTCATCGTCATCCCGTTTCACTGGAGCCATGCGTGCGCGTCCCGAGTCAGTTGGTCCGGAGCGGTTCGTGAGAGAGCGAGTGCTGCTTTTCGGCGACGTGTCCGCCCGTCCCGAAGGACTCGAGCGCTCGCTGGTGCGTGCCGGCTTCGCACTGGCCGAGGGCTCTGCCGCGGGTGTCTCCGCGACTCCCGACCTTGCGCTGATCGCGGTGCAGGGAGGCGCCGATCTCGAGGCCGCGCTCGCGCCCTTTGCCGGCATCACATGGGCCGGCGTGCCCGTGGTGGTGCTGCTCGCGACCGTGGAACGGGACGGAATTGCCCGCGCCCTGTCCCTCGGCGCCGCCGATGCCCTCGCCGTACCGGTGGATCTTGCCGAGCTCTGCGCCCGGCTCGAAGCGCGACTCCGGGTCCGGGCCGAGGTTCAGCGTGCCGCCGGCGCCGGTACCCTTCAGTCGGAGCTCTTCCAGGCGATCGAGGAAGTCGCCGCGGCTCAGCGCCCCGAGGAAATGCTGGAAATCCTGGTGCGCCGCCTCGGCAGCGCCGTCGGTGCATCCCACTGCGCCTGCCTGCTGCCTTCCGCCGACCGGCGGCACGCGCGGATGGCGGCGGTCCACGACAATCCTACCCTCCGCAACGTGGCGGTGGATCTCTTCCATTATCCCGAAGCCGTCGAGGCGTCGGTCTCCGGGCGCACCGTCTATGCACCCGAGGTGCTCCAGCACCGGCTCTTCCTGACCCACCTGGCCCAGTGGCCCGACTCTCCCGAAGTACACGAGGTCGAGAGCTCCGCCGCGGTGCCGCTGATCACCCATCGCACGGTGCGCGCGGTCGTGGTGATCCGCACCCGTCGCGGCGAGCCGATCCTTACCCGGGAGCAGGTCGGCCACGTCGAGCGGCTGGTGAATGCCACCGCGGCGCTGCTGGAACGCGAGGACCGCCGGGCCGGTGCCACCCGACGTCAGGCCAGTGCCGGCGCCATCGACCCGCTGACCGGGTGCGCCACACTCGACGCCTTCGACCGGAGGCTCCGCGAGGAGGTGGAGCGGGTGCGGCGGTACGGGACGGGTCTCGCCCTGGCGCTGGTCGACGTGGACGCGCTGCGCGATCTCAATGCCCGGCTCGGCACCGCCGCGGGGGACCGCTTCCTGGCCGAGCTGGGCGGAATCCTTCACCAGGAAATCCGCTCCCCCGATTTCGTCGCGCGGTACGGGGGCGACGAGTTCGCCCTGCTGATGCCCTCGACCAATGTGGAAGGGGCCCGGAAACTTCTCGCCCGGATCGCCGAGCGGATCGAAGCGCACACCTGGAGCGACATTCCGGCCGAGGAGCGTCCACGCCTCGCCGCCGGCGTGGTGACCTTCCCGCATCCCGGCGTGGTGAGAGTAGAGGACCTGCTCGCGGTGGCGGAGGGGGCGTTAGCTCGTGGAAAAGCCGGGGGTCCGGATCGGATAGCCTGCGCTGCGGCGTAGCAACGGGAGCTATCGGCTATCCGCTATCGGACAAGCTATCCGCTGCCCCCGCTCACCGCTCACTGCTCACCGTTCACCGCCTCCTGAGCCAATCGGCTGGGTCAAGGGCAATCTGATTCTCCCCCCTGATCTCGAAATACAGGTGCGGCCCCTGGTCGGTGTTGCTGCCGCCTACGGTCCCGACCGACTCCCCCTTCTGCACCGTCGCGCCGACCGCGACCGCGGCCGTTCCCAGCTGCATGTACAGCGAGAAATACCCGTTGCCGTGCTCGAGGACCACGGTCAGGCCATACGTACCGAGCCGCTGCACCACCCGCACCAGGCCGGAGGAGACGGCCTTGACCGGCGTTCCGGCCGGCGCGGCGATCCCGATCCCGTTGCGCCGGATGACCGCTCCGCTCGGCAGCGTGTCGCGTCCGAACCGGAAGAGAATCCTTCCCGAGACGGGCCAGTCGAGCGAGCCCAGATCGGCGGTCGAGAGATCGCCCGCGCCGGTCGCCCCGGGTCGCGCCGCGCCGGGACGGGAGGCGCGGCGGGCGCGCTCCAGCCCGGCCAGCACTTCGTTGAGCCGGGCTTCGTCGCGCTCCAGCGCCGAGATCCGCTGCTGGGTGGATTCGCTCGACCTGCGCAGCCGTCCCAGCTTGGCCGAGCGCTCCTCGGCAAGCGCCTCGTAACTCTTGAGCTCGCTGGCGCGCTCTTCGCGCCGCCGGTCGAGATCCTCCTGCACGTTGACCAGCTCGCCCCGTTGCTGCCGGATCCGGGTTTCGAGCCGGCCGATGTCGTGAACCAGCGAGCGGTCCTGCCGGTTCTGGAGGTAGAGGTATTTGTAGCGGGTGAGCAGGTCGCTGAACGATTCGGCGGTGAGGAGCACCTGGAAGGTGTAGAGGCGGCCGCGTTTGTAGATGTCGATCAGCCGCCGCTCCAGGACGGCACGCCGGTCGGCGAGATTGTCCTGGGCGAGCGCCAGCTCCTGGCTGGACGAGAGAAGCTGGTCGCCTAACCCGCGCATCTGGCGTTCCAGCTCGTTGACCAGCTGGTTGGTCACCTCGCGCTGCCGCTCGATGTTGCGGAGCTCGGCTCCCGCGTCGCGCACCTGGCTCTCCAGCTGCTGCTGCTCCCGCCGCAGGCGGTCCCGCTCGGCGCGGATGTCCTCGAGGCGGCGGCGGGAAGCTTCGAAGTCGGGTTGAGGGGTCTGAGCTTGGAGCGAGGCAGTTCCCAGTCCCCAGCCACCAGCATCCAGCAACCGGTTTTCAGCCCCCAGTCCCCAGCTCCCAACTCCCAATCCCCCGACGAGAAGCATCGCCACCGCGACCCTAGACATGCCGGAGGTGCCTTCCCACACTCAGCAAGCTCCCCATCAGCCCGATCGCCGTTCCGAACACCACGATCAGCCCGAGGTGCGCCGTTTCGAAGAAGACGAGACTCGCGCCGAGCTCGGTGCTCTTCCGGAACAGGGTGTAGGTGGCCCAGCACATCACCACGGCGAGGAAGCCGCCCAGGACGCCCTTGATTGCCCCCTCGATGAGGAACGGCCCGCGGATATAGTCGTTGGTCGCTCCCACCAGGCGCATGATGGAGATTTCGCCGGCGCGCTGCAGCACGGTGATCCGGATGGTCACCCCGATGATCACGATCGCCACCACGGCAAAGGCGAGCCCGATCACCAGTCCGATGACACCCGCCATGTCGCGCAGCCGGTCGAGTCGCTCGACCCAGTCGCGCCCGTAGCGCACGTCGTCCACGAATGGAAAGGCGCGGATGCGCTCCGCCACCCGCTGGGCGCCGGCCCCGTCGCGGAACTCCGGCTTGAGCCGGATCTCGATCGAGGCGGGAAGGGGATTGGTTTCCAGGTCGCGGTACGCCTCCTGGAATTCGACCAGCTCGTTACGGGCGCGGTCGAGCGCCTGCTCCGCGCTCACGTAGCGCACTTCCAGCACCTCGGGAAAGGCCTGAATGTCCTGGCTCGCCGCGGTCACCGCTTCGGTCGGGGTTCCCCGGAGCACGAACGCCACCACCTCGACCCGTTCGGCGATCACCGAAAGCGTCTGGCGGAAATTCAGCGCCACGAGTCCGAAGAGCCCGATGGTGAAGAGCGAGAATCCGATCGACGCGATCGAGAGCGCGGAGAGGAGCGGGGTGCGGCGAAACGTGCGGAGCGCTTCGCGGGTCCGGCCGTGCATCCTCATGGCTGGACCCCCGCGGCCGCTTCCTGGCCCGAATCGTAGACGATGGCGCCGCCCTTGAGCTCGATCACCCGGTACTTGGTGTCCCTCACCAGGGCCATGTTGTGGGTCGCCATCACCACGACGGTGCCGCCGCCGTTGATCTGCTGGAGGAGCTGGAAGATTCCCCGGGTCGCCCGCTCATCGAGATTGCCGGTGGGCTCGTCCGCGATCAGCACCGGCGGATCGTTGACCAGCGCCCGGGCGATGGCGACCCGCTGCTGCTCTCCTCCCGAGAGCTCCTTCGGGTACACCCTGGCCTTCGACGCGAGGCCGACCTGGGTCAGGACGCGGATCACCTTGCCGGGAATGGATTCCCTCCTGGCTCCGGTCACCTCCAGCGCGAACCCGACGTTTTCCTCGACGGTACGGTACTCCAGCAACCGGAAATCCTGGAAGACGATACCGAGCTTGCGGCGGAGCCGCGGGACGTCCTTCGGCGTCAGCTTGTTCAGCGGAAACCCGGAGACGCGCACGTCACCCGACGTCGGCTTCTGTTCGCCGATGATGAGCGAGAGGATGGACGACTTCCCCGCGCCGGAGTGGCCGGTGAGGAAGACGAATTGTCCTTTCGGAATGTGGAAAGAGATGTCGCGGAGCCCCTGCACCCCATTGGGGTAGATCTTTGAGACGCGGGCGAACCGGATCATCGCGCCAGGGCTTGATCCAGGTCCGCGATCAGATCCTCGGCATCCTCGATGCCGCAGGAGAGTCGCACGAAGCCCTCCGCGATCCCCGCGTCCGCCAGCGCGTCGGGGGTGTACCCCTTGTGCGACGTGATCCTGGGCTCGGACACGAGACTCTCCACTCCCGCCAGGCTCGGCGCATGCACGAAGAGCCGGAGCCGCTTCAGGAACCGTTCCGCGCCGGCGGTCCCGCCCTTGATCACGGCGCCGACCATGCCGCCGAATCCGTCGAGGGTCTGGGTGGCGATCTCATGGTCGGGGTGCGAAACCAACCCCGGGTACGAAACCGAGGTGACGCGCGAATGCCCGGCGAGATAGGTCCCCACCGCCAGCCCGTTGGCGTTGTGACGCGCCATCCGGACGGCGAGAGTCTTCATCCCCCGCTCGAGCAACCATGCGGCGTGTGGATCGATGGCCGGACCCCAGACCCGCATCAGCCGGATGATTTCCTCGATGAGGGAGCGCGTCCCCGCGATGGCGCCGGCGATGATATCGCTGTGCCCATTCAGATACTTGGTGGCGCTGGTGATGACGACATCCGCGCCGTGTTCCAGCGGACGGAAGTTGATCGGACTCGCGAACGTCGCATCCACCAGCAGCGCCAGCCCGAATTCCCGGGCGATGCCGGCGATCGGCGCGATGTCGAGCACCCGGATCGTCGGATTGACCGGTGTTTCGATGAACATCGCCCGGGTGTTCTTCTTGATGGTTTTGCGCCAGACGCGGGGCGTGGTCGGATCCACATAGCTGACGGTAATCCCGAGCCGGCCGAATTCCTCGTCGAAGAGCTTCTGGGTGCCGCCGTAGATCCAGCGGCTCGCCAGCAGGTGATCGCCGGGCCGCAGCACCGCGAGGTGCGCCAGCGCCGTGGCGGCCATGCCGCTCGCCACGAAGACGGCGTCCTCGGCGCCCTCCAGGAGCGCGTACTTCCTCGCGAGGCTCTGCTGATTCGGATTATTGCCGTAGCGGGTGTACATCACCTCGCGCTCGGAGCCGACCGCGTTGCGGAAGGTGGCGGACTGCATGATCGGCGCGACCACCGGCTCGCTTTCCCGGTGGGGAGCGGGGAGGCCGTGGACCGCGATCGTCGAGCGGCCCAGCCGGGGCGCGGTCATGAGAGGCTCAGGGGGCGATAGGTCCCCCCGGCGGCCTGGATCAGGCGGCGCAGCGCCAGCGACTGGAGGGCATCGGCGGCGCGCTCCACCGTCCAGGTCAGCGCATCGGCGAGCCGGTTCGCGTCGCCCGCGCCGAGCCGCTGGATGGTCTGGAAGGCGGTGACCGCGTCGGGGGTCACCACGCCGAGCACGCGGGGCGCCGCTTCTCCTTCGGTCAGGGCGGCCACCGACAGGCCGTGCCGCTCGAGCACATGGTCGATCGCGTCGAGGTGGCTGTCGGTGATGCCGGAGAGCACGACGTAATGCTCGTCTTCCGCGGCCACCCGAAGGAGCAGCTTGGCGACGACTTCATCGGCGCAGCTGAAATCGAGCAGCCCGACCGAGGTGAAGTCGAGCTGGGTCGTGCGATGGCTCGCCCCGGCGATCGTCTGCTCGATCCGGTCCCGCAAGGCGGCACCGGTCGAGCGGGTGACCATATCGGAATAGGGGGTGGCGACGGTCTCGCGAAGCAGTGGGGCCAGATCGATTCGCTGCATCATCGCGTCACGGCCTCCTGGGCTGGAATGGTGATCTGGACTTGGGAGCCCGGGAAGTAGGGAAGGTGCTCCGCCAGGGGCACATCGTCGTCCCAGGGGGGCACCACCGCCAATCGCGCCGTGCCGCTGCGGACCGAGATCTTCCCCTGCCACCGTCCAAGGTAACGACGAATGCCCGCCAAACCTTGCCCCCGCCCCGGATCGCGAAACCGGCTCACGTTGTGGAGCAGGGCCAGCTCGAGGGCGGCGCCGTCGCCCCAGCGGTCGCCCACCTTCTTGGCCTCGGTCGGCTCGAGCGACCTTCGAAAGCCCACTCCCGAGTCGCTGACCGCGATGACCACGACCTTCCGCCCCAGCCGCTTGCGCCAATTATAGGTCTGCACGGCGACCCAGCCACCGGTGCCGGCGTGCTCCACGATGTTCTGGCACGCCTCCGAGAGCGCCATGGCAAAGCCCAGCGTCGCCTTGGGCTCGAGGTTGAGCTCGGAGGACAGGATGTGCTGGGCCCGCTCCTGGATCCGGCCCACCACGTGATGCACGTCCTCCGCCGCCCGCACCGGCGTCACGGGAAGGAGCACATCGGAGGGCGCATCGCTGTTCTTGCGGGGGAGCTTGCCCACCAGCTCGAAACACTCGGCGGCGGCGAGAAAGAATCCTGCCCGGCCCCAGTAGCTCCGCACATCGTCGCTGTCCGGGATGGTGAGACGCGGTGTGGGGAGCTTGGCCTCCGCCATCGCCTGACCAAGCGTGAGCATCGCGGTGAGTCCATAGGGTGACGCCCAGTGCGCGGAGCGGGCATCCAGAAGAATTCCTTCACTCGGCGGCCACTCGCCGATTCCCTGGGCGAGAGTGTCCAGGGTGCGGTCGTCGAGCGAGGTCGGGACGGTGACGACCCGCATCAGGGCGCCACCAGCTCGCCGCGCAGATGCTGCGCCAGCCCCGATGCGCCACGAAACGTCACATTCCTCGCGCCGGCCCGGTTTCCCGCGGCCACCGCGACCGGGAGGGGATCACCGGAAAGGAGCCGCGCAAAGACCGCGGCCCCGAAGACATCGCCGCACCCGGTGGGATCGATGGGATCGGAGACGATCTCGGCCGGGACCAGGGCGGTGGTGATCGGGTTGCCCTCCGTGACATAGACGGCGCCGCGCGGCCCGAGCGTGACCAGCAGGCTCGTCACGCCCGCTCCCAGCACTTCCGCCGCGAGCGCCAGCGGATCCCGACCGAGCTGATTCATCTCGTCCTCATTGACCTGGATCACGTCGAAGCAGCCGAACCAGCTCTGCGCGTTGGGCAGCGGTTGAGGAACCCGCACGCCGTCGCTCTGCATGCCCAGGAGCAGCGAATGGAGATCACCGTAGATCGGTCCCGCAAACCCGCGCCGGAGCGATTCCGCGGTGCCGAGGCACATCTCGAATCCGGAGAGGAAATTCACGTAGAGCGCGTCGAGATCGCGCACCATCGGCCCCAGCTCGGGCCAGTTCCAGGCCGGCACGCCCCCCGCCATGCGCTCGCAGCGCCGCTCCGTCGATTGATAGTAGAGCACCACCCGGTTGTTCGGGACCGGCACCTCGATGCAGCGCGCGCCCGGCGCCAGCCGCCGGAGGGTCGCGAGGAATTCGCGTGCCTCCCCGGCCAGGTCGGATCCGACCTTGATGAGTGGCACGATCTCCCACTCCTCGGGCAGGTGCGCATCGAGACTGGCGAGTGCGTACGCCACGCCGCCCCACTCTTCGACCACGCCGGCGGCGGGATCGCGCCCGTGAATCTCGTCCCAGACCAGGGACCCGATGACCCCCACCTTAGACATGCTGGTCGATCCAGGCCCGCGCGGCGCCGACCACCCCGGCGGTTCCCGGGAGGGCTCCCGGCACGATGCGACAGGCTTCGACGGCGGGCTTGAATGCGCGGCGCGCGACTTCGCGCCGGAGCGGGACGAAGAGGTGGTCCCCCGCCTGGGTGACGCCGCCGCAGATGACGACCACCTCGGGATTCATGATGTTCAGCATGTTCGCGATGCCGACGCCGAGGTAGCGCGCGGTGTCGCGGACCAGCTCGTCAGCGAGCGCATCGCCGCGCGCGGCGGCTTCGAAGACGGTCTGCGCGGTGATCGCCGAGGGATCGTTGCAGGCCATGGCGGAGATTTCCGACGCCGCGCCCGCCTCGATCGCCTCGCAGGCGCGCCGCGCGATGGCGGGTCCCGAGGCGTACGCCTCCAGGCACCCGTCGTTGCCGCAGCCGCAACGACGCCCGTTGACATCGATGGTGATGTGCCCGATCTCCGCCGCGGCGTCGGATGCCCCGTGCACGAGCTTCCCGTTGACGACGATGCCGCCCCCGATGCCGGTGCCGATGGTGAAGCAGACGGCGTTGCTCGCCCCCATCGCGGCGCCGACCCAATGCTCCCCCAGCATCGCGCAATTGGCATCGTTGTCGAGCGCGGCGCGGAGGCCGAGGGCGTTTCCGATGCGGTCGCGCACCGGCATGTTCTTCCAGCGGAGATTGGGGGTGAAGATGACCAGCCCGCGTTTGCGATCGAGCGGGCCCGGCGATCCGATGCCGACGCCGAGAATCGTGGCGTCGGGGTCCTCCTGCTTCGTGGTCGCGATGGTCTCGCCGGCCAAGCGCACGATGCGCTCGAGGACGATGTCGGGACCGTCCGGCACGCCGGTCGGCTCGGAGTGGAGGCCGCGAATGTGCGCGCCGTCTTCCGTGACCGCGCCGACGACGAGGTTGGTTCCGCCGATGTCTATCCCGAGCACGTATTTCATTGCCGTCCCTTGTTTGGTAAGCGGTGAGGGGTGAGCGGTGAGTGGGAAGAGCCTTTACCGCTTCCCGCTTACCGCTTACCGCTCACCGCTCACCGCTCACCGCCTCCATCACGGCTTCCACCCGCAGATCCCGCATACAGCGGTGGTGCCCCAACGGACACACCGCCGGCCCATGCGACGAGCAGGGCCGGCACGCCAGCCCGGCCAGCTCGACGATCCGGTCCGCCCCGCCCCTTGGCCCGAATCCAAACCCGGGAATCGTGGGCCCGAAGATGGCCACCACGCGGGTGCCGACCGCGGACGCCAGGTGCAGCGGCGCCGAGTCGTTGGTCACCAGGAGGGCGGCTCGCGCCAGGAGCGCCGCCGACGCACGAAGCGGGAGCGCGCCCGCCGCCACGTGGACCCGCTCCGGCGCCGTCCGGGCGAGCTCGGCCGCCAGCGTCTGATCCTCCGGTCCGCCCACAATCACAATCCGATGCTCCAGCCGGGCGATCAACTCGGCGTATCCCGGCCATCGTTTGGTCCCCCAGATGGAGCCGGGGGCCAGCGCGATGAATGGCTCGGATACCCCGTGCCGGTCGAGCCACGCCGCCGCCAGCGCCCGGTCAGCCTCGGTGAGTCCGAGCGAGACCCGCGCGACCGCGCCGGCCATCGGCTCGGCGAGGGCGAGGATGCGCTCGGCCTCATGACCTCCATCGGGGCGCGAGACCGATCGCGTATAGCTCAGCGAGCCGGGGCTTCCCGCGAAGCCGATTCGCTCCGGAATCCCGGCGGCGAGGGCGAGCGCGGCCGATCGCAGCGAGCGGTGCGGGAGGTATGCCCGGGCATACCGCTCGCGCCGAAGCTCTCCTGCCTTCCTCCAGAACCCGCCGAGCCCCCGCTCGGCGCCGCGCTTGTCGTACGCGACCACCCGTCGCACGGCAGGATGCGTCTCGAGCAGCCCGGCCGCGGCGCGCGTCGTCACCACATCCACTGGGCCGTGCCGCTCCGCGAGATGCGATAACAGGCCGGTGGTCAGCACGACGTCGCCGAGAAACGCCGTTTGAACCACCAGGGTGCCGCCGCGTGGCAGGTCCCGCTCACCGCTCACCGCTTACCGCTCACCGTCAGTCCACCTGCAACACTGCCAGGAACGCTTCCTGGGGAATCTCGACGGCGCCGACCTGCTTCATCCGCTTCTTGCCTTCCTTCTGCTTCTCGAGAAGCTTCCGCTTCCGGGTGACGTCGCCGCCATAGCACTTGGCGAGCACGTCTTTTCGCAGGGCGGAAATCGTCTCGCGGGCGATGATCTTCTGGCCGATCGCGGCCTGCACGACGACGGCGAAGAGCTGCCGGGGGATCAGCTCCTTGAGCTTCTCCGCGACCTTGCGGCCCCATTCGTAGGCCTTGTCGCGATGGATGATGACGCTGAAGGCGTCAATCTGCTCCGTGTTGATGAGCATGTCCAGCTTCACCAGCTCGCTCTCGCGATAGCCGCCCAGCTCGTAGTCCAGGGAGGCGTAGCCGCGGGACAGCGACTTCAACCGGTCGTAGAAATCGAGCACGATTTCGCCGAGCGGGAATTCCCAGTGGAACTCCACCCGCTGGGTATCCAGGTAATGCATCCCGTTGTACACGCCGCGCCGGTCCTGGCCCAGCTTCATGATCCCGCCGATGTACTCGGCCGGCGACATGATCCGGGCCTTCACGAACGGCTCCTCGATCCGGTCGATGTTGGCGGGGTCGGGGAGGTGCGAAGGGTTCTCCACCAGCTGCATCTCGCCGTCGGTCCGGTAGACGTGGTACTCCACGGTCGGGACGGTGGTAATCAGGTCGAGATCGAATTCGCGCTCCAGCCGTTCCTGCACGATCTCCATGTGGAGGAGGCCGAGGAAACCGCAGCGGAAGCCGAAGCCCAGCGCGGTGGAGGTCTCCGGCTCGTAGTGGAGCGAGGCGTCGTTGAGCTGCAGCCGCTCGAGCGCATCGCGCAGATTCTCGTACTGATCGGTCGTCGTCGGATAGATGCCCGCGAACACCATCGGCTTGACGTCGCGATACCCCGGAAGGAGCTGGGTGGCGGGCCGGCTGTTGTCGAGAATCGTGTCGCCGGCGCGCGCGTCGCGGACGCCGCGCAGATTGGCCACCAGATAGCCGACCTCGCCCGCCGAGAGCGAGTCGCATTCCCGCTGCCCAAGCTGCAGGATGCCGACCTCGTCCACGTGGTAGGAATCCTCGGGATGGGAGCCGAACCGGATTTCCATCCCCTTGCGCACTTCGCCGTCCACCACGCGGACGCTCGGCACCGCGCCGCGGTAGCGGTCGAAATGGCAGTCGAAGACCAGCGCCCGGAGTGGCGCGTCGGCGTTTCCGCGCGGCGGCGGGACCCGGGCGACGATCGCCTCCAGCAGCTCCGGCACCCCGATGCCCTCTTTGGCCGACACCGCCAGGATCTCCTCGCGCCTGGCACCGATGAGATCCATCACTTCCTGCGCCCGCTTTTCCGGCTCGGCGCCGGGGAGATCGATCTTGTTGAGGACCGGGATGATCTCGAGCCCCGCGTCCATCGCGAGGAAGAGGTTGGATAGGGTCTGCGCCTGGACACCCTGGGAGGCATCGACGACGAGGATGGCCCCTTCGCACGCCGCCAGCGAGCGCGACACCTCGTAGGTGAAATCGACGTGGCCCGGTGTGTCGATCAGGTTGAGCTCGTATTCGGTGCTGTCCCTGGCGGTGTACTGCATGCGGACGGCGTTCAGCTTGATCGTGATCCCGCGCTCCCGCTCCAGGTCCATGGTGTCGAGGACCTGCTCGCGCATCTGGCGCTTGTCCAGCGTTCCGGTGGCCTCGATCAGCCGGTCGGCCAGCGTGGACTTGCCGTGGTCGATGTGGGCGACGATGCAGAAATTGCGGATGTGTGACTGCGACATGCGTCAATATAAGGGCGGTAGGGCGGTTGGGCGGTTGGTGATCGCGTTTACCATTACCGCCTTCCCGCCCAGCCGCCTTTCCGCCCCTGAGACTATTTTCCCCCCGTGCCGAAACCCTCGCCGCGTTTCACCTCCCACGACCTCGGCATGCTGGTGGTCTCGCTCCTCTGGGGCGGGAACTTTGCCGCCAGCAAGTTCGCCCTTGGCCAGTTGTCACCGCTCGCGTTCAGCTCCCTTCGCTTTGCCGTGGCCAGCGGGCTCCTGATCGCCGCCACCCGCGCGATGCGCGCCTCGCGCCCCTTGCCGCGGCGGACGGTGTTCTGGCTCGTTGTGCTGGGGCTGATCGGGAATACGCTGTATCAGACCGCCTTCATGACCGGACTCCGGGTTACCACGGCCACCAACAGCGCGATGATCGTCGCCTTCCTCCCCGTGATGGTGGCACTCCTCGGCGCGGTCACCGGGATCGAGCGGGCGACGCCGGCGATGTGGATGGGAGTATTGCTCGGCACCGCGGGTGTCGCCCTGGTCGTCGGCGCTACCGGGGTGAGCTGGAGCTCGGCAAGCCTTGGCGGAGATCTCCTGGTGCTCTTTGCGACGCTCTGCTGGGCGGTGTATACCGTGGGAGTCCGGCGCGCGGGCAGGGGAGTCGATGCGATGCAGATCACCAGTATCACCGTCGCGGCCGGCGCGGCGGGGCTGATGGTGGTCGGTTTGCCGGAGCTTCTCGTGCAGGATTGGGGTGCGGTGACGCTCACGGGTTGGGGTGCGGTGGCCTACGCCACCCTCCTGGCGCTGGTCGTCGCGGCTCCCCTGTTCAATCGCGCGGTGCAGGGCATCGGCAGCGACCGGACCGCGGTCTATAATTGTCTCACACCATTGGTGGCGATGGCGGTCGCGTGGGTCACCCTTCGCGAGGTGCCGACGGGGCTGCAGTTTGTCGGTGTCGCGTTGGTGCTCGCAGGGGTGTGGCTTTCAGTCACAGCGGCAGCGGTCAGCGGTGAACGGTCAACCGGAATAGCTGCGCGCGAGGCAGGTCCCGTTGACCGTTGACCGTTGACCGTTCACGCTTTTTTCAGCTCCTCAAGTCGCGCCATCGCTCTGCGCAGATGCGGTATCACGATACTGCCTCCCACAACCAGGCCGACCGCAAAGACCTCCAGCATCTCCTCGTCGGTCACGCCTTCTTCCTTGCAGCGGACGACGTGATAGGTGACACAGTCGTCGCACCGAAGCACCAGCGACGCCACCAGGCCGAGCATCTCCTTGGTCTTGACGCCGAGGGCCCCGGCCTCGTACGCCCGGCTATCGAGCGCAAAGAACCGGTTGACGGTCAGGTTTCCCGCGTTCAGGATGATGTCGTTCATCCGTTCGCGGAACGAGCGGAACTCGCTGAGAGAATCGGAGGTCATTGTCCGGATGCTGGATGCTGGTTGCTGGATGCTGGACAGCGCGGAAGTTACCAGCATCCAGTATCCAGCATCCAGTCACCGGCGAAGACCTACGGAGTAACGATGGACTTATAGCTCATCGGCGCCCACTGCGGTCTGCGCGCCGCATTGGCCACCTCCTGTCCCACGTAGAACAGCAGGCGTACGATCCGGGCTTCCTTTTCCGCGTCGATCTTTTCCACCGAATCGCTGGGACGATGGTAGTCGGCGTGCACGCCGTTGAAGAAGAACAGGATCGGCACGCCCTTCTTCGCGAAATTGTAGTGGTCCGAGCGCTCGTAGAACCGCTGCTCCGGCCAGCGGTCGTCGATCGCGCTCAGCTTGAGCTCGGGGTGTGCGGTATTCACCCGGTTGAGCGTGGTCCCGAGATCGGAATGCTCCTTCCCGATGGCGACGATGGTGTCGGACCAGTTGCGGCCGATCATGTCGGCATTGAGATCCGCAACGACCTGCGGCAGGGGGACCGGCGGATGGTCGACGAACCACTCGCTTCCCCAGAGTCCGTGCTCCTCGCCGCTCACCGTGAGGAAGATCATCGACCGCTTGGGCCTGGCGCCGCGCGGGGCATACGCCTCGGCCAGCTCCAGCACGGCGGCGGTGCCCGATGCGTCGTCGTCGGCGCCGTTGCAGATGCTGTCGGCGCCCATCGCCCCGCAGCGCGCGCCCGGCTGGCCCGCGGTCCCGATATGATCCATGTGGGCCGAGTAAATCACGAACTCGTTCTTGAGTACCGGATCGGAGCCTTCGAGAATTCCGACCACGTTCGGCGCGAACACTTCGCTCACCGTGGTGTCCCGGAGCGACACCAGCCCCTCGAAGTTGGGCGCGGCCTGCGCCACCAGGGAGGGGGCCGCGCGAAGCTGCGCAAACTGCTCGGCGGCTTCGGGCGCCTGCGCGATGATGGCGCCTTCCCGGACCACGACCTGGTAGAAGCTGCCCTGCTGACCGCCAACGACTTCCCATTCCCGCCCGGTCCGGGCGCCGTACCGGGAGGCGAACGCGCTATCAGAATTCACCACGGCGACGAGACCTCTCGCACCGGCTTCCAGCGCGACCCGCGCCAGCGCGCCAAAGCGCGTCGCGGCGTCCGGACGGTTCCAGTCGGCGGCAAAGAGGATGAATTTGTCCCGAAGCTCCGCCTTGGGGAGGCTGTCGAAACGACCGATGCCACCGACCAGCACGAGGCTTCCACGGCCCTCTCCGGCCGGCAGCCCGCGGCTCGCGATCGCGGCATCGCGGCCGAACATGAGCTTGACCGAGCGGCCCTCGGCCCCGGTAAAGCTCACGAACGAGCTCGCCAGCAGAAGCCTCTTCTGCTGAATCGGGTAGCGCATCAGATACCCGCCATCGTCGCCTCCGGGCTTGAGGCCGAGACGCTTGAATTCGCGGGCGATGTAGTCGGCGGTCTTGGTAAGGCCGGGGCTGGGTGTATTCCGTCCCCCCATCGAGTCGTCGGACAGAATGCCGATCCGGCGGCGGACGTCCGCTTCGGTGATGGACGCCGCTGCCCGGGTGACCGCGGGAGCCTGTGCCTGGCCCGCGACCGGCGCAAGAAGGGCAACAAGCGCGAGTGTGCTTGAGCGAATTGTCATTGAGCCAGGGAGCTAGGGTGCTGGGGAACTAGGGAACTGGCGGGAAGAATCTAATCGGGGAGCTTGCGGCGCTTGAGTTTTGGTTCTCCGACTGGGACAAGGGGTTTGGCCGGGAGGTCGCGCCGGGGCTCCACCTTGGGCACCGTTCGGGGCGGGGGTGCGGGCGCCGGCGCGGGGGTCTCGGGCTTCGGCTTCGGCGTCCTGGCCGTATCCGCCGGAGCGGACATGACCGGCGAAATCAGCGAGAGCCCGAGGAAGATGGTGGTGAGCGACATGCCGCCCCGGAATGCACAGCCGGTGCCAGCCTTTCCTGCTCCCCTCCGACTTTTCGAAGTGCCGCCATGACATTCACTTGGGAGCCGGTGGTCGAGAGTCGGTCCCGCGTGGTCGTCCCCCATGCCGGACAAATCGGAGCCGCGTTGACTCACTGGTGACACGGCCCTACGTTGGGCGGGGCATGCCCGCCGCCGTCGGACC
>Ga0070699_100000322_pt1 | contig 46347 bp, 41 predicted proteins | sample KBSK1503metaG_FD_65473 | JGI IMG/M metagenome (GOLD analysis project Ga0070699, IMG submission 65473) | Corn, switchgrass and miscanthus rhizosphere microbial communities from Kellogg Biological Station, Michigan, USA - KBS K1-50-3 metaG | ecosystem: Host-associated > Plants > Roots >... | reverse complement strand
GGGTCCTGGAGAAAGAGGGACACGTTGTGCGAGTGCAGCGTCGAGGCGACCCGCTGGACGGTGATCTCGAGAATCGTCTCGAGCGGAAGCTCCATGTGCAGGTTGTTGCCGAGCTGGAAGAGCGAGGTCAGCTCGGCCAGCCGGCCGCGGGACTGCTCCAGCTCCATCTGGTCGCGCAGCATCTTCTGGCGGAATTGGTTGATCTCGCGCTGCTGGTGAATCATGTAGAGGCAAAAGAGGGACGTGAGCCCGACGAGGCCGACCAGGAGCATCCAGCCGCCGCCCGCAGGTAGCCGGTCGCCCAGGAAGCCCGAGCGAACCAGCGAGAGATAGAGGGACGGAATCGTCGCGCTGAAGGCGAGGATGAGGAGGATCGCGAGGCCCAGGATGCCCCAGGTCCTCCGGTCGAACTGGATCTGCGACTGACGCGCGCGTTCGGAATTCGTTGCCACGATGCGGACTCCCCCCGGACGAAATGGAACGCCTTCTTGGGCCTCGGGGATTCATCGGCCGAATCGCGTCGAATCTGGAGCGCAAGTTTGGGCCTGCGATCCCCCCTTTCCCTTTGGGGATTTGGAGGTTAGAGTGACGGACCGATGAGCGTTCTCCGCAGCCACGTCAAGGCGTCGTCCGAGGATTTCCGGCGGAACCGCCAGCACCACGAGGGCTTGGCCGCCGACTTGCGGCGGCGCCTCGAGAAGGTGGGGAAGGGCGGCTCGGACCAGGCCGTCAAGCTTCACCGCGACCGGGGCAAGTTCCTGGCGCGGGAACGGATCGAGCGCCTGCTCGATCCCGACACGCCCTTTCTGGAGCTCTCCGCGCTCGCCGCGGGCGGCATGTACGACGACGAGGTCCCTTCGGCCGGAATCGTGACCGGCGTCGGCCGGATCTCCGGGCGCGAGTGCGTGATCGTCGCGAACGACGCCACCGTGAAGGGCGGCACGTATTATCCGATCACGATCAAGAAGCACATCCGGGCGCAAGAGATCGCGCTCGAGAACCGGATGCCCGCGATCTACCTCGTCGACTCGGGCGGCGTCTTCCTTCCGTTGCAGGCCGAGGTCTTTCCGGACAAGGAGCACTTCGGCCGGATCTTCTACAACCAGGCCGTCCTGTCCGCCCAGGGAATTCCGCAGGTGGCCGCGGTCCTCGGCATGTGCACCGCCGGCGGCGCCTACGTCCCCGCCATGTCCGACGAAAACGTCATCGTGCGCGGCACCGGCACGATCTACCTCGCCGGGCCGCCGCTCGTGAAGGCCGCCACCGGCGAGGAGGTCACGCCCGAGGATCTGGGGGGCGCCGAAGTCCACTCGCGGGTCAGCGGCGTCACGGATCACATGGCCTCGAACGAGGAGGAGGCGCTTCAGGTCGTTCGCAGCATCGTGGAGCGGCTCGGGACCGTGAAGCGCGTCGACCTCGATCTCGCGGAGCCCGAGGACCCGCTCTACCCGGCCGAGGAACTCTACGGCCTGATTCCCCCCGATACGCGGCAGCCGTACGACGTGCGGGAGGTGCTCGCCCGGCTCCTCGACGGGAGCCGCTTCCACGAATTCAAGGCGGAGTACGGAACCACGCTCGTCACCGGCTTTGGGCGATGGATGGGCTATCCGGTCGGCATCGTCGCCAATAACGGCGTTCTCTTCTCCGAGAGCGCCCTGAAAGGCGCCCACTTCGTGCAGCTGTGCTCGCAGCGGCGGATCCCGCTCGTCTTCCTCCAGAACATCACCGGCTTCATGGTCGGAAAGCGGTACGAATCGGGGGGCATCGCCAAGGACGGTGCCAAGATGGTGCAAGCGGTCGCGACCGCCGAGGTGCCGCGCCTCACGCTCCTGATCGGAGCCTCCCACGGCGCCGGCAACTACGCGATGTGCGGCCGCGGCTACCGGCCGCGCTTTCTCTTTGCGTGGCCCAACTCGCGGATTTCCGTCATGGGCGCGGAACAGGCCGCCTCGGTTCTGGTCCAGGTGAAGCGCGATCAGCTGGCCCGCGAGGGGAAGGAACTCTCGAAGGACGAAGCCGCCGCGATCGAGGCGCCCGTGCTGGAGAAGTACGAGCGGGAGGGAAGCCCCTATTTCGCGACGGCGCAACTCTGGGACGACGGCGTGATCGATCCCGCGTCGACGCGCGCGGCGATCGGGCTGGCGCTCTCGGCGTCGCTCAACGCGCCCGTCACGCGCGGGCCGTCGCCCGTCTACCGAATGTGAGGCCGCGCCCGTGACCGACTCGTCCGCCGTGCCCGCCGCGCCCTCATTCACGCGCCTTCGCTTCGAGCCCGCGGCCCCCGTTGCGAGGATCACGCTCGCCCGGCCCGAGGTGCGAAACGCCTTCGACGACGTGTTGATCGCGGAGTTGACCACCGCGCTGGAGTCGGTCCGCGCCGGATTCGAGGAGGCTCCCGACGCGGCGCCGCGCGCGCTCGTCCTGACGGGCGAAGGGGCGGCCTTCTGCGCCGGCGCCGACATGAACTGGATGCGGCGGAGCGTCGCGTTCGCGCGAGAGGAAAACGAGGCTGACGCGAAGCGATTCGCGTCCATGATGCGTTCGCTCGACGAGTTACCGATTCCCACGATCGCTCGGGTGAACGGCACCTGCCTGGGCGGCGGGATGGGGCTCATCGCGTGTTGCGACCTCGTCGTCGCCGCGGCGGGCGCCGACTTCGGATTCACCGAGGTGCGCCTCGGCATCGCTCCCGCCGTGATCTCGACGTTCGTCCTCCCGAAGATCGGGGCCGCCGAAGCCCGGCGCTACTTCCTGACGGGCGAGATCTTCAAAGCCGACGAGGCGCACGTGATCGGCCTCGTGAACGAGGTCGTGGCCCCCGATGCGCTCGACGCCGCGGTGGACCGCCTGGTCGAGGCCCTGCGGGGAAATGGGCCGCGCGCGGTCGCGGCGGCGAAGCGCCTGATCCGGGAGGGGCTCGCCCGAACGCGCGACGAGTCGATCGAGCACACGGTGAAAGCGATCGCGGAACTCCGCGCGTCGCCGGAGGGGCAGGAGGGACTCGGCGCCTTTCTGGAGAAGCGCCGCCCGGCCTGGAAGCGGTGAGCGGGAGGCGGCTCACGTGAGCGCCGCGCGCGCCGACCTCGCGCGTCCGGGCACGGCCGCCGCGGCCGGGGCGCCTCGTTCGTTTCGAAAGGTGCTGGTCGCGAACCGAGGCGAGATCGCGATCCGCGTCTGCCGGACGCTTCACGCGATGTCCCTTCCCTCCGTCGCCGTCTACTCCGACGCCGACCGCGGCGCGCCGCACATCCGGGCCGCCGGCGAGGCCGTTCGCATCGGACCGGCGTCCCCCGCGGAGTCCTACCTGAACATCGCCGCCATCCTCGACGCCGCGCGCGCGACGGGCGCCGACGCGATCCACCCCGGCTACGGATTCCTCTCGCAGAGCGCGTCCTTCGCGCGCGCCTGCGGTGACGCCGGGGTCACGTTCATCGGGCCGTCGCCCGAGGCGATGGAGCGGCTCGGGGACAAGGAGTCGTCGCGCCGCGCGGCGGCGCGCTGCGGGGTCCCGGTGATTCCCGGCGCCGAGGATGTACCGGACGCCGACCGCGCCCTGGCCGAGGCCGCGCGGATCGGGTTCCCGGTGCTCCTCAAGGCGGCGGGCGGAGGCGGCGGCCGCGGGATGCGGCGCGTGGAGTCGGCCGACGCGCTGGCCGAGGCCTTCGAGAGCGCGCGCCGGGAGGCTTTGGCTTCCTTCGGGAACGGTCGCATCTTCGTCGAGAAGCTCATCCACCCGGCGCGGCACGTCGAGATCCAGATCCTGGGGGACGGCAAGGACGCGATCGCGCTCGGCGAGCGGGAATGCAGCCTCCAGCGCCGCTACCAGAAAGTCATCGAGGAGTCGCCGTCGACCGCGGTGACGGCGGCCGTTCGCGGGGCGATGGAGCGGGCCGCGGTCGCGCTCGCGCGGGACGCGGGGTACGCGGGTGCGGCGACTGTGGAGTTTCTCCTCGGCCCGGACGGGTCCTTTTACTTTCTGGAGGTGAATACACGGCTCCAGGTGGAGCATCCCGTCACGGAATTGCGCTTCGGCCTCGACCTGGTTCGCGCGCAGATCGAGATCGCGGCGGGGGGCGCCCTCCCGAAACCCGCCGCGCCGCGCGGCCACGCGATCGAGGCGCGGCTGAACGCGGAGGATCCCTATCACGGCTACCTCCCCCAGTCGGGCACGATCCTGTTTCTCGAGTGGCCGAAGGGGGAAGGGATTCGCGTCGATGCCGGGATCGCGTCCGGGCAGTCGATCCAGACCCATTACGACTCGCTCCTTGCGAAGATCGTGGCCCACGGCGCGACGCGGGACGAGGCGCGGGCGCGCCTTCGCGGCGCGCTCTCGGGCCTCACGCTCCTCGGCGTTCGAACGAACCAGCGTTTCCTTCTCGATCTCCTTGCGGACGGCGCCTTCGCGTCGGGCGAGACCTTCACGCACACGCTGGAGTCCAGGTCGTGGCCCGCGCCGGAAGGCGTCCCCGACGAGGCGCTCGTGGCGGCCGGCGTCCTCCTCTTCCTGCCGCGCGAAGCGGTCCCCGGAGCGCGCGACGACGCGGACCGCTTCTCGCCTTGGCTGACGCTCGGCACCTGGGGGCGGCAACGCGTGGCAACGGCCGCGACACGGGGGCGAGCGTCGTGAGCCGCCCGCTCGTGCTCCGCCACGCGGGCGCGTCGATCGACGCCGCCATCTCGCTCCGGGGTAAAAGCGCCGTGTTGGAGCGGGATGGGCGCCGGGTCGAGACGACGGTCGTGCGAGACGGGCCGTGGATCGAGGTCCGAACGGCGGAGCGCGCCGAGCGCTGTGCCGTGGCGCGCGGCGGTCGTGGCGTGTGGGTGGCGATCGCGGGCACGACGTGGTTCCTCGAGATCGAGCAGCGAGAGGCCGGCGCGCGCGGAGCCTCCGTCGCGGCCGACGAAATCCGCGCGCCGATGACCGGGCGCGTCGTCACGGTCGCGGCGGTTCCGGGGGCCGAGTCCCGCGAGGGCGACCTCCTCCTGACGATCGAGGCCATGAAGATGGAGTTCAAGCTGACCGCGCCCGAGGACGGCTCCGTGCTCGAGGTGGCCTGCGCCCCCGGCGACCGCGTCGAGCTGGGTCAGCTTCTCGTGCGCCTGAAACCCTCCGCGGAAGGCGGCGCGACGTGAACGTGCGCATCGTGGAGGTCGGTCCGCGCGACGGATTGCAGAACGAATCGGCCCTGATTCCGACCGACGCGAAGGTCGCCTTCGTCGATGCGCTGTCGGAGGCGGGCTACGACGAGATCGAGGTGAGCGCGTTCGTCTCCCCGAAGTGGGTGCCCCAGCTCGCGGACGCGGGGGAGGTCTTCGCGCGGATCCGCCGCCGCGAGGGGATCGTCTACTCGGCGCTGGTTCCGAACGAGCAGGGGTTCGCGCGGGCGATGGCCGCCCGCGTGGGAAAGATCGCGGTCTTCACCGCGGCGTCCGAGACCTTCAATCGGAAGAACATCAACGCCTCGATCGAAGAGTCGATCGAGCGATTCGCCCCGGTCGTCACGGAAGCGCGCGCCGCGGGGATCATCGTGCGCGGCTACGTCTCGACGGCCTTCTGGTGCCCCTACGAGGGGAAGATCGAGCCGCCCCAGGTCACGCGGGTCGCGCGGCGGCTCATCGACCTGGGCGTGGACGAGATCTCGATCGGCGACACGATCGGGAAGGCGGTGCCCGCGGAGGTCCACGCGCTTCTCGATCTGCTCCTCGACGCGGCGCCGCAGGACGCGATCGCGATGCACTTCCATGACACGTACGGCACCGCGGTGGCGAACGCGCTCGCGGCGTACGAGCGGGGGATCACGATCTTCGACGCTTCGGCCGGAGGCGTCGGGGGTTGTCCGTACGCGCCGGGAGCGGCGGGAAACGTCGCGACCGAGGACCTGGCCTGGGCGCTCGGGCGCTCCGGAGCGACGCTCACGCTCGACCTGGATCGGGTCCACGCCGCCTCGGACGTGCTGGCCGCGGCGCTCCGGCGGCCGCTTCGCTCCCGCGTGCGCGAGGCCGCAGGCCGCGCGGGGTCCTAGGAAGCCTTCGCCGGCTTCGAGCGCCGCCCCAGGCTCCACGCCAGCGAGGGCGGCGTCACCAGCGTCGTCACGATCACCATGATGACCACCGCGGAATAGGTCGCGGGCGTGATCACGCGCTCTCCGCCGATCGTGAGCGTCGCGCCGATGTTGGCGAAGATGAGCCCCACCTCGCCCCGCGGGACCATGCCGAGCCCGATGGCGAGCCGGTTCACCCCGCGCTGAAGTACCCCGAGCATGCACGCCTGCTTTCCGACCCACGCGGCAACCGTCAGGACCAGCGCCAGCCCGAGAATCCGCGAGTCCCCGAACGACTGGAGTTCGACCCGGATCCCGGTCAGCACGAAGAAGATCGGCACCAGAAAGGTCGAGATCGGGTGGAGCAGTGACTCCAGGCTGTGCTCCTGGCTCTCCTCGAACGATCCGAAATAGGCCCGCTCGAGGATGAGGCCGGCCGCGAACGCGCCGACGATCGGGGCCAAATCGACCTTGGCGGCGGCCCAGGAAAGGAGGAAGCAGAAGAGAAGGCCGCTGGTGAGGAGGGCGCCGCGAACGCGGACGCCGGCCGCCAGGCGAAGGACGCGGGGAGCGACGAACACCCCGACGAGAATCGCGGCCGCCAGGAAGCCGAGGGCTTTTCCGGCGATCCACGCGACGCCGCCGAGGGAGAGGCCGGCGCCGCCCTGGTCCGCCGCAGCAATGATTCCGCTCACCACGGCGAGAATCACGAGCCCGAGCACGTCGTCGATCACCGCCGCGCCCAGGATGATCTTCGCCTCGTCGCTCTTCGTCTGGTTCAAGTCGCGGAGCACGCGCGCGGTGATGCCGACGCTCGTCGCGGTCAGGACCGCGCCCAGGAACGCGTGCACGACCGCGGGCTTGTCGGGGAGGAGCCACGCGCCGGCACCCCAGCCAAGCGCGAACGGCGCCACCACGCCGAGCACGGCGACGAGGAAAGCGGACGGGCCGACCTGCAGCATCTGCCGCATCGTGGATTCCAGTCCCACCTCGAAGAGCAGGACGATCACGCCCAGTTCGGCCAATGCGCGAAGGAGCGCATCCTCCTTCATGCCCTCGAGGCCGTGGTAGCCGATCAGCCAGAGGTTCCCGATCACGATGCCCGCGACCAACTCTCCCAGCACGGCGGGCTGTCCGATCTTGACCGAGAGCCAGCCCGCCACCTTGGCCGCGGCGAGGATGATGGCCAGATCGAGGAGGAGGGGAACGATGGGATCGGCCGCTGCGTGCATGGGCGGCAGAATACCCGAGACGGCGGACCATCTGGTAGGATCCAAGTCGAGACCGGGCTCACTTCGAAGGACGGAGGATCACGCCATGCGTCACGCCGAACCGCGGCCCTCGCGCCGCCGAGACACCATCCACGCCGCCGCGATCGCGGTTCCACTGCTGCTGGCCCTCGCGCTCCCGGCCCTTGCGCCGCCGGCCGAGTCGTCGGGCACCCCTTCGCCGCCGAAGCAGGAGCGGCCGCCCCAGCCCGAAGCGGCCCCCGCGGGTCAGCCGCCCGATTCGGCCGCCCTGAACGCGGAAGCGAAGGCGCTTCGCGCGCGGGCGGAGGAGTCGTACGCGAAGGGCTACGCCGAGGCCCAGGAGGCGAAGGCGCTCGCGAAGGACGGCAAGGAAAAGGACGCGAAGAAGAAGTTCGGGAAGGCGCTCGGGAAGTTCCAGGGGATCGTCGATTCCCACCCGGGCTATTACGAAGCCTGGAACATGCTCGGCTATTGCGCGCGGAAGACCGGCGACCTGAAGCGCGCGTTCGACGCCTATCAGAAATGCCTGGCGATCAACCCCGAGTACGAGGAAGCGCACGAGTACCTGGGCGAGGCCCACGTGATGGCCGGGAACTTGGCCAAGGCCAAGGAGCAGCTCGCGTGGCTCAAGTCGAGGAAATCGGAAGAGGCGGAGGAGTTGGAAGAGGCGATCGCCAAGGCGGAGGCGGCGCCAGAGAAGAAGTAGCGCCTAGCGGATCACGACCTTGGACAGGTCGATCTTCGACTTCGGCCACCGGAGCGGGAGTTCCTCGAGCGCCTCGACCATCGCGCGCGCGACGATGCAATCGCGAGCCCACTTCTTGTTGGCCGGCACGACGTGCCACGGCGCCCACTTCGTCGAACACTCGTTGATCGCGTCCTCGAACGCCGCCTGATATTTGCTCCAGAGCTTTCGCTCGTCCAGATCGGCGGCCGAGAATTTCCAGTTCTTCGCCTTGTCGTCGATGCGCGCCTTGAGCCGCCGGGCCTGCTCGCTCTTGCTGATGTGCAGGTAGAACTTGAGGATCTTCACGCCGTTCTCGTCCAGCGTCCGCTCCATCTCGTTGATCTGCCGGTATCGCTTCGACCAGACCTCCCGCGGCACCATCTTGTGCACGCGCACGATCAGGACGTCCTCGTAGTGGGAGCGGTTGAAAACGCCGATCATTCCCCGCGCGGGAACCGCCTTGTGAATCCGCCAGAGATAGTCGTGCGACAGCTCCTCCGACGACGGCGCCTTGAACGAGGTCACGACGCATCCCGCGGGGTTGAGCCCGCTCATGACGTGCCGGATCGTGCCGTCCTTCCCGCCGGTGTCCATCGCCTGGATCACGACCAGGAGCGCGAAGCGGCCGTCCGCATAGAGGAGCTGCTGCAGCTCGCGTAACCGCTCCAAGTCGGTCGCCAGGCGGCCCTGCGCATCCGTCTTGTTCGCGATCCCTGCGTCGTCGGACGCGGAGACGCGGGAGAGGCGGATTCGCTTCCCCGGCCGCACGATGAGGGGGGATTTCATGTCCCGAGCCTAGCACACCGCGGTTCCGAGGCGGAAAACGAACGGGGCCGGCTCCTTTCGGAACCGGCCCCGTCGCTTGCCCACCCCCGCGGAGCGGGAGCGCGATGGCGGTTACTTCAACAGCGAAAGCCGCCGCACTTCCTGCGGCCGCCCTTCCGCCTTGAGCACCATCAGGTAGACGCCGCTCGAGAGCTTGCTGGCGTCGAAATCGTACTCGTGGTTGCCGGCCGGAAGCTTCCGGTCGACCACGGTCGCCACCAGGCGGCCCTGGATGTCGAACACGCGGACCGAAGCGCGGCCCTCGCGGACCGTCCCGAATTCGATCTTCGTGCGCGGGTTGAAGGGGTTGGGCTTGGCGCGGAACGAGACGAGCTGCTTGCCCGCCGCGTTCTGCGGCGCGTTCCCACTTTCGATGCGTCCGGCCGCATCGGCGAGACGCGCGGAGCCGATCGCCGGACGATACGTCGCCATCATGAAGTCGGCGCGCCCGTCCTGTCCGTCGGTGAAGTTGTCGTAGCAGGCGTCGTCGGTGTAGTCCATGTAGTTGTGAATCGGGTCGGCCCCTTCCCCGGGGCACGTGTCGACGCCGATCGGGCAGCCGAACATCGGCGCTGCCTCGCCCGGGGTGTCGCACACCAGATCCCCGGTCGTCTCACAGCCCGTCGGCGACTCGTCGCCGCAGCCGCTCTGGAACGTGTGCAGGAGCCCGATCCAGTGACCGATCTCGTGTACCGCGGTGCCGCCCAGGTTGTAGGGCGCAAGCGGTCCGCCCGTGAGCGAAGCGTAGTGGATGACCACGCCGTCCATGGCCGGATTGCCCGCGAGCTCCCACGGAAACGTGGCCCAGCCCAGGAGGTAATGGCCGGGCTTGCACGTGTAGAGATTCAGCGTCGTTTGGGGGCTGACGTTCAGCGCGGTCTTCGCCACGAATTCCGCCTGGGATCCGGGGCTCATCTTGAACCACTGGTTGTCTTGGGTGCGGCTTACGCTGGCCTTCACGAACGTGTAGCCGGTGTTCGCGGCGCCGCGGACCACACGGCCGTCATAGTCGCGCCCCGCGTAGGCGCGATTCAGCACGACGATTTGCGCGTCGAGCCATGCCTCCGGCACATTTCCCTCGCCACGTGCGCCCGAGATGACGTGGAACGCGACCGGGATCACGCCGCCGGTCGCGATCTGCTTGTCGGCGACCCATTGGCGAATCTCCTGGAGCGCGGGCGCGCGGGCCGCCCTTCCGCGCACAACCGTCCCGCATCGGCCCCCGGACTCGATGAAGGCTGCCTGGCTCTCGAACGTGACGCCGTCGAGGACGAACGGGCGGCCGCGGTCTGGGGCAGCCGAGGATGCCTGAGCCAATGTGACCGTGAGCGCCACGGCGCAGGCCGAGGCGAATGAAGCACAACGATGTCGTCTCATGGGACTCCCTCCTTACCTCTGCGTGGAACCGAGCTGGCGCCGGAGGTTGCGGGCCGCGGCGAGGGGACGAGCGGCGTGGAGAGGGAGGAACGCCGCGCTCGTTCGATGTCGGGGCGGGCGACCCCCGGCCGGGACGGTGCCAGGGGCGGCGCTTGGCGCCGTTTTTCGCGACCTCATAATCATACCACCGGCCGAAGCAAGAAACGATCGGGGCCGGCTCCTCTCGGAGTCGGCCCCGTCGATGAATCGCGCCCCGCTCGGGGACGGGTTCAGCTCTGTTCCAGCGACTACTTCAGCAGCGAGAGCCGCCGCACTTCCTGCGGCCGCCCTTCCGCCTTCAGCACCATCAGGTAGACGCCGCTCGAGAGCTTGCTGGCGTCGAAGTCGTACTGGTGGTTGCCGGCCGGAAGTCTCCGATCGACCACCGTCGTCACGAGGCGACCCTGAATGTCGAATACGCGGACCGAGACGCGGCCCTCACGGACCGTTCCGAATTCGATCTTCGTGCGTGGGTTGAAGGGGTTCGGCACGGCGCGGAACTCGACGAGCTGCTTGCCGGCCGCGTTCTGGAGCTTTCCGGCGGCTTCGGCGAGCTGACGTGCGGAGCCGATCGCGGGACGGTAGTTCGCCATCATGAAGTCTGCGCGAGCATCCTGGCCGGTCGTGAAGTTGTCATAGCAAATGTCGGTCGAGTAATCCATGTAGTTGTGGATCGGATCGAGCCCTGCCGCCGGACACGTGTCCTTGCCGCCCGGACATCCGGACGTCGCGGTTCCCTCGGCCGGCGTGTCGCACACCAAGTCGCCCGTGGTGGCGCAATCGCCGCCGCAGCCGCCCTGGAACGTGTGGTAGAGACCGACCCAGTGACCGACCTCATGCGAAGCCGTGCCGCCCAGGTTGTACGGAGCAAGCGGTCCGCCCGGGAGCGACGCCCAGTGGATGACCACGCCGTCCATCGTCGGATTGCCGGCGAGGTTCCACGGGAACGTAGCCCAACCGAGAAGGTTCTGTCCGGGCTGAGCGGTATAGAGGTTGAGCGTGGTCGTGGGATTGACGACCAGCGAGCTCTTCGCCTGGGCTTCGGCGCCAGAGCCGGGCGTCATCGTGAACCACTTCCGGCGCGATCCGGTTGCGTTCGTGCGCGTGACGCTGTTCTTGAAGAACGTGTAGCCGGTGTTGCTCGCGCCCGGCACGGAGTTGCCGTTGTAGTCCTTGCCGGCATAGTTGCGATTGAGGACCACGATCTGCTGGTCGAGCCATGACTCGGGGACGTTTCCCGTGGACCCGTTGTAGATGACGTGGAAGTTGACCGGAATCACGCCACCGGCCGCCACGCGATTCGCCGACATCCACTGGCGAATTTGATCCTCGGGCGGAGCGCCCTTCGGCGTGCCATGCTCTTCGGTCGCGCAGCGATAGACCGTCTCGCCGTTGTCGGCGACGGCCGGGCCGTGCTCCGCGTACGGATCCTTCTTGTCGGTGGACGGGGTTTCGAGATTCGCGATGCGCGTGGCGCCGATCCAGGAGCGGTACCCTGTGACGATCGTGTTCATCCGCGTGTCCTGGCCCGCCGTGAAGTTCGTGTAGCAGATGTCCGTCGAGTAATCCATGTAGTTGTGGATCGGATCGACGCCGTCCGAAGCGCAGGTGTTCTTACCCGCTGGGCAGCCCGACGTCGCCGTCGCTTCGGCGGCCGTGTCGCACACCCGATCGCCACCCGTGGTGCAACCCGGGCTCGTGTCGGCGCCGGCGCAGCCGTCCTGGAACGTGTGGTAGAGGCCCAGGTAGTGGCCGACCTCATGGGTCGCGGTGCCGCCCAGGTTGTACGGCGCGAGGTACTCGCCCGGGAGCGATCCGTAGTGGATCACGACACCGTCGAGCGTCTGGCCCGCCATGTCTTGTGGGAAGTAGGACCAGCCGAGGAGGTTCTGGCCGGGCTTGCAGGAATAGATGTTGAGCGCGCTGCCCTGGTTCACGCCGAGGGCCGCCTTCGCCTGCTGCTCGGCGCCCGTGCCCGGCGTCATCCGGTACCACTTGTTGTTCCGCGTGTGCGAGACGCTGACGAGCTGGAACGTGTACCCGGTGTTGGCCGCGCCGGCAATCGTATTGCCGTTGTAGTCCTTGCCGGCATAGTTGTAGTTCAGAACCTGGATCTGCTGCGCGACGGTCGCGTCGGAGACGTTGCCTTCGCTCCCGTAGATCACGTGGAAGTACACCGGGATCACGCCACCCGCCACGATGCGGTTCTCGGAGATCCACCGGTCGATCTGATCTTGCGTTATCTCGTGATGATACCCGCGCTTTTCCGTCCCGCAGCGATACAGGATTTCGCCGTTGTCGGCCGTGCGCGCGTTTTCGTCGTTCGCCCATGTCGGCGGTCCCACGTTTGGACGGCCGGCCGCGAACGCTGGGAGCGCAAAGCAGGCAAGGGCGAGGGCGAGAATGGCCAAAATCGCGATACGACGCTTCATGAGGGGTGCCTCCACTCGAGTGAGGTGCTGGATTGCGTGAATCACCTCGGAGGACGACGGTGCTGCGACTGCGGACTTACGGGGAGAAGCGGCGGGGTGGCGAGCGACCACTGGTGGGGAGCTGAAAGCCTTTTTCGGCGCATCGGTGCGCCAGGTCGAATCCGTCGTCTCGGACGGAAACGATCTCGGCATTGCGGAGAACGCGTACGACCGGCTGATTCAACGCGCCGTCTACTCCTAGGATTGGGGAACTGCCCTAAGGAGAGGTTCTCCAGGCTCCGGTCAGCCCCGCGCTGAGCCGGAGTCGGAATCCGAATGCAGAATTATACCAGCAAGACCCAACGGAGTCAATCGGATACGCCCTCCGCCTCGTTCCATTTGGACCGGGCTCCCCCCTACCGCCGGTGCGGAATCCCGATCGCGATCGTGATCGGCACCGGATTCCCCTTCGCCCGCTCCTGCGCGATCTCCCACTCGGTCGTCGCGCCCTCGGGGCCGGCCGCCAGCTTCTCGAGCTCCCGCGGCGTGTACGTCCGGAAGCACGACACGATCCCGTCGAATAGAACCACGAGGGGCACGATCGGAATGAGGTAGGTCAGGAGGAACCGCGACCAGCGCCAAGGCCGGATCCGAGGCGTCAGGATCCATACGGCGACGGGCGTGAGCAGAATGAGGAGGATCGCCTTCACGCTTCGCTGGGTCGCCTCGATCACCGCGACCGGCTCGCCGCGCGTGATCGCGTCGCGCAGGATCGCGCGCGCTTCGGCCGGCCGGAAGTGGTGGAACGAAGAGAACAACGTGCGGAAGCCGCGGATCCGGGCCGGGATGGCCGTGACGTCGATCGATTGCGATTCGTGGGTGACCGTTCCGGCGTGGCCGCGAGCCGCCCGCTCGAACGCGGCTCGGTTGGGAAACTTGTCGGTGAGCAGGACCGTCACCTCGACGCCCTCCGCCGCGAGCCGGTCACGCAATCCGGGCCACGGGCCGGCGCCTCCGGAACAGAGGTCGACGATACGGGACTTCCCGGAACGCTTCACCGCGCGCGCGAGCCGGGGAGCGACCACGTCGTACATCCGGGTGGTCTCGATCGCGCACTGCAAGTAATCGGTCTGCGCGTCGCGGATGGCGCGCGGACACCACGGCTGGTCGCCGAATTCGAAGAGATGCAACCGCGGAAGCGGCATGCGGGCTACCCCTCTAGAAACGGAATCGGGGCCGCGTCGCCGCGGCCCCGCCCTTGCCCCTATCCGGTGGGGGAGGGCCGCGTCGCGTCTTGCGAACGCGGCGACGACCAACCCCACACCGGCCCGGAGGAAACCCCACCCCAAGCCCCGTCCCCATGCCCATTGGGGCTACTCCTTCGGGGCGAACTTGATCTGCTCCTTCTCCCGCCTCAATACGTCGGTATTCAGCACCTTGAACTCCACCCGCCGATTCCGAGCCATGCCGAGCGCCGTCGTGTTGCTCGCGATCGGCTGGAGCTCGCCGTAGCCCTTCGATGTGAATCGCTCGGGGCGGAGTTCCGGGAACTTGTCGAGGATGTACTCCAGCACCGACCTCGCGCGCGCGGCGCTCAGGGCCTGGTTTCGGGCGTCGCTCCCGCGCGAATCCGTGTGCCCGGCGATCTCGATGCGCAAGTCGGGCCACCGCGTCAGGATGTCGCCCACCTCGTTCAACGTGCGGTAGGAATCCGGCTTGATCGTCGCCTTGCCCGTGTCGAAGTTCACGTCCTGGAGCCGGATCATGCCGGTTTCGAGAAGCTCGGTCTCCTTGTTGCTCACCTGAATGGGACATCCCGTGTTGTCGACGCGCGCGTTGTCCGGCGTGTCGGGGCATCGGTCGAAGCCGTCGCAGACGCCGTCCTGGTCGGAGTCGGTAGGACACCCGTTCGTGTTCACGGTGCAGCCAGTTGGAGTCCCGTCGCACTTGTCGAGCCCGTCGAACACGCCGTCATTGTCGCTGTCGCTGGGGCACCCCGACGCGTCGACGCGCGCGCCGGCCGGCGTCGCCGAGCACTTGTCGAGCCCGTCGAGCACGCCGTCCGAGTCCGCGTCCACCGGGCACCCGGTCGCGTCTACGATGGCCCCCGTCGGCGTTCCCTCGCAGCGGTCGATGCCGTCTGGGACGCCATCACCGTCGCCATCGACCGGACAGCCGGTCCCGTCGATCCGCGCGCCGGCGGGAGTGCCAGGGCATTGGTCGATCTTGTCGGGGACGCCGTCTCGGTCCGCGTCGCTGGGCGCGCCGCCGAATCCGATCGAGATGCCGCCGAAGATCTCCGGTCCGTCCCGGTATAGTTCCTCGTTCGAGTACGGGACGAATACCTTGTACATCACGTCGCGGCCATCGACGCGGAGGCCGATCCGATCCGAGAGCCGGACCGCGAAACCCGCGCCGGCGTTGAAGGCGATCTTCGTGTCACTGGCGCCGCCGCCGCTCACGCGGATCGCGCCGGCCCCGCCCGTCAGGTAGGGTCGGATCGCGCCCTTCCCGAGGAACCACGTCAGATTCCCTTCCCCGTGGAGGATGTCGAGGCTCCCGGCGCCACCCACCGAATCGTGCGTTCCGAAATTCCCACGCGCTTCGAGCGCCCAACCCGAGCCGATCTTGACGCCGAGAATTCCGCCGAACTGGGGTCCGTCCGGCTCGACGCCGAGTTCGTTCGGGATCCAGCGATAGCCGGCACCGGGAACGATCCACGCCGATGGTTCGCCCGCGAACGCGGCGATCGGGAGGGCAATGAAGAGAATCGCCGCGGCGAGCGCGGCGCGGCGAAGAATCGAGCGCACGGGGAACCTCCGGATTCAATCGTGTCGGCGGATGCCTCCCCCCGACGGCTCGCTGATGAAGCCTCGCGCACAATAGCGAACGCGATGGACGCCGCGCAAGCACGTTGTGCCGCGAATTGACTCCGCACTCGATCGCTGGCTTAATCATGCGATGATCGATTCGAAATTCTCAGGCGCGATGACGAGCGGCTACGCGTTCGACGGACCTTCGCTCCTTCTCGGTGCTCCGCTCCTGGACGGCGCGGTCGCGTCGGACGCGCGCGTGCGCGTTCCCTTGGCCATGATGAACCGGCACGGGCTCATCGCGGGCGCGACGGGCACCGGCAAGACGAAAACGCTCCAACTCCTGGCGGGCCAGCTCTCGGAGGTCGGCGTTCCGGTCTTCGTGGCCGACCTCAAGGGAGACCTGAGCGGACTCGCCGCCGCCGGCGTCACGAACGCGAAGATCGAAGAGCGCTCGAAAGCGATCGGCATTCCGTTCGCGCCCGCATCGTACCCGGTCGAGTTCCTGAGCCTGACCGGGGAGAACGGCGTCCCGCTCCGGGCCACCGTTTCCTCGTTCGGCCCGCTCCTCCTGGCCCGCTCGCTCGGGCTCAACGAAACGCAGCAGAGCGTGCTCGCGCTCGTGTTCAAGTACTGCGACGACAAGGGGCTTCTGCTCCTCGACCTTCCCGATCTCAAGGCCGTTCTTCAGTACTTGACCGGAGACGGGGCTGCCGCGCTCGCGGAATACGGCGGAATGTCGAAGGCGACCGTCGGCGTCCTCCTCCGCAAGATGGTCGAGTTGGAGCAGCAGGAAGCCGGGAAGTTCTTCGGCGAGCCGGAATTCGAGATCGAAGACCTGCTTCGGACGAATCCGGACGGCAAGGGGATCGTGAGCGCCCTCGAGCTTTCCGGAGTCCAGGACCGGCCGGCCCTCTTCAGCACGTTTCTGATGTGGCTCCTGGCGTCGCTCTATCGGGAGCTTCCGGAGGTCGGCGATCTCGACAAGCCGAAGCTCGTCTTCTTCTTCGACGAAGCCCACCTCCTCTTCGAGGGGGCGAGCAAGGCGTTCCTGGATGAGGTCGAGCAGGTGGTCCGCCTCGTCCGATCGAAGGGAGTCGGCGTCTTCTTCGTGACGCAGACGCCGAAAGACGTGCCGGCCGACGTCTTGGCACAACTCGGCCACCGCGTGCAGCACGCGCTTCGCGCCTTCACGCCCGATGATGAGAAGGCGCTCCGGGCCACGGCCAACACGTTCCCCCGCTCGGAGTTCTACGACATTCCGAAGACCCTCACGTCGCTCGGCATCGGGGAAGCGCTGGTGACCGTGCTGACGCCGCGTGGCGTCCCCTCGCCGGTCGTGGCGACCCTCCTGGCGCCGCCGTCGAGCCTCATGGCCCCGATTCCGTCCGCGGAACTGGCGACGAGGGTCGCACGATCGCCGCTCCAAGCGGCTTACGGTGCTCCGGTCGACCGCGAGAGCGCACGTGAAACGCTCGCGGCCCGCGCGGCGTCACCGGCGGAGGCCGCGGGTTCCACGCAACGATCCGCGCGAAAGACGGCCGCCGCCGAGCCGACCGTCGCGGAGCAGGTCGGGAAGGCGTTAAACTCCCCGCTGGCCCGCACGGTGGCGGGAACCCTGGTTCGCGGGCTCTTCGGCGTCCTGGGCGTGCCCACCGCCGCGCGCCGCCGGCGTCGCCGGCTCTACTGATCGAAACGAAAGCAGCGAAAATTCACCCCAAGGAGGATCGCCATGCCCAAGTACGTGATCGAGCGCGACATGCCCGGCGTTGGTAACCTGTCCGCGAAGGAGCTCCAGGCCGCCTCGCAACGGTCGTGCGGAGCGCTCGCCAAGTTGGGCACGGATATCCAGTGGGTTCAAAGCCATGTCACCGGCGACAAGATCTACTGCGTCTACATCGCCAAGAACGAGGAGCTGATCCGGCAGCACGCGAACGCGAGCGGCATTCCGGCCACTCGAATCTCGAAGGTCATGGCCATCATCGATCCCACGACTTCGGAATAGCGGCATGCTATTCTGAACACGTGAATTCCGCGCCTGGCCAGGTCCGAATCCGCCCGCTCAACGAGCTCGATATCTCTCGCGTCGTCGCGATCGACGAGCGCTTGACCGGAGTCTATCGGCCCGACGTTTGGGAGCGCCGCGTCGGCTATTACATCCGGCGGGACGCGGACGGATGCCCGGTCGCGGAGGTGGATGGCAAGGTGGTGGGGTTCATGTTCACCGACCTCCGGGGCGGGGAGTTCGGCCTGGAGGAGGTGAGCGGCTGGATCGAGCGCTTTGGTGTCGATCCGGACTATCAGGGACGCTCCATCGGCCGGCGGCTCTTCGAGACAGCGCAGGAACATCTAAAGTCACGCGGGGCGACCGTGCTCCGAACCCTGGTCGAACAAAAGGACCAAGATCTGGCCTCGTTTCTCCGTGCCGTCGGTTTCCGGAACGCGCCGTTGACGGCGCTCGAGCTTCGGGCCGACGGATCGAAAGCGTAGCGAACGGATCATGAACGTCGAACAGACCACGATTCCCAAGAAATTCCACGACGCCGTCCTCCACTGGCAGCGCCACAATTTCCCCGACTACGATCTCCTGCCGCAGAATTGGGAGAAGTACTTTCCCAACGAGCCCGCGTTCTGTCTCTGCGCCAAGATGGAAATCGGGATGTCGAACACGATCGAAGTGGGCGACAAGCAGGGCGCGCCACGGATGTTGAAGCCCTCGGAGATGGGGGAGGACGCCGCAAAGCACCTCCTCGCGATCATCCGGGCTCAGGCGTCGACGGAGTTCGGCTCGATCCAGCAGCACGAGATGACGCTCGCCCGGGCGCCGGAGGACGAGGACCGATTCTGGGTCCTGCGGGTGATGGCCGAGGAACTCCGGCACGGCTACCAGATGTTTCACATGCTGACGTCGCAGGACTGGTCCTCGGTCTCGAGCCAGACGGCAGAGGAGATGATCGAGGAAATCCTCTCGATGCGGACCGGATCCCACGTGCTGGACGCCTTCAACGTCGACTACGACTCCTTCGTCGACAACGTGGTCTTCGCCGCCGTGATCGACCGCGTGGGCAAGTACCAGCTCGCCATGCAGCGCGTCTGCTCGTACAAGCCGTTCGCCCAGTCGATGCCGCCCATGCTCCGGGAGGAAGCGTTCCACCTGGCCGCCGGGGTCATTCCGCTTCGCCGCTGGGCGCAGCGCGCGGCCCAGGGTGCCGAGCTCGTGACGATGTCGGCCATCCAGAAATCGTTCAACAAATGGATGCCGCGAGGCCTCGAAATGTTCGGGCACGAGAAGGGCGGCGACTCGAACATTCGCTTCGGGTTCAAGAATCTCAAGAACGCGGAGGCCCAGTCGCAGTACTACGAGGAGTGCAAGAAGATGATCGGTGACCTGAACCAGCGCTACCTCCGCGCCCGGCTTCCGAAGCTGAGTCCCGAGGAGGCCGAGGCGCTCGCCGGGCGCCTCCTGCGCGGCGGCGAGCGCCACCAGGGAATCTCGGCCGCCGACCTGCTCGAGCTGCCCGATCCGCGCTTCTTTCGCCGCAAGGGAGAACCGGCCTGGACCATGGTGGGGACCCGAGGCGAGGCCTTCTCCGACGAAGACTCCTATGTGGCGCATCTTCGGGCGGAGCTGCCCGAACCCTACCTCGCGAGCCGCGACATGAAGCAATACGTGGAGACGCTGCGCGAGGTCGTGGCCGGCAAGCTCACGGCCGACCAGGCGAGCAAGCGGGTGCCGAACCTCAAGCGAGTCGGCGGGGTCTGCCCCTGCAGCAACTCGGTTCGATGGATCATCGAGGAGCCGGTCGCAAAGGCCGCCTCCGCCGTGCCAAAGAACTAGTCGGCGACGCCCGGACGCCGAAAACCACCCTCCCAACGAAACCGAACGCCCCTGCATCTACGTTTGATACATATGCGAGCGCCGGCGATCACCCCCCTCTTGTCGTTGCTCGTCGCGGGAACGGCATGGGCGAGCGCGGCCGACTCGGTTGCGGTGCACCCCAATCCCAACCCCGATCCCATCGCGAGCCCGACCGTTCGAGCCGCGCCCCTCACCGGAACGATCCACGTGGACGGGCGCCTGGACGAAGCCGCCTGGCAGGCAGCCGAACCCGTCACCGCGTTCACCCAGCGCGATCCCAATGAGGGGCAGCCCGCTTCCGAACGGACCGAGGTCCGCTTCCTCATCGGAGCGGACGCGCTCTTCATCGGGGCGCGGATGTACGACCAGGACGCGGCCAAGATTCGGGCCAGGCTCGTGCGACGCGACGAGGACCTGGACGGCGACTTCTTCGTCGTCTTCCTGGACTCGTACCACGATCACCTGACCTCCTGGCTCTTCCGCATCAATCCCGCCGGCTCGGTCAACGACGCGGCCGTCGCGGCCAGTGGAAACCAGGACAATTCCTGGGACGGCGTTTGGCACGTCCACACGTCGATCGACGCCGAGGGCTGGACGGCCGAGATCGAACTCCCGCTGTCGCAGCTTCACTACGCCACGGGCGGCGACGGCGTCTGGGGCGTTCAACTCCGGCGCTGGATCTACCGGAAGCAGGAGATGGACGAGTTCGCGTTCGTTCCGAAGAAGGAGCAGTACTCGACCGCGCGCTTCGGCCACCTGACCGGGCTCCAGGGTCTTCGATCGCCGCGGCACTTCGAGGTGCTCCCGTACGTTCGCGTCCGCAGCGAGTTCAAGCGCGTCGAGGAGGACGATCCGTTCCGGGACGGAAGCGATCAATTCAGCGCCACCGGGCTCGACCTCAAGTACGGCGTCACCAGCAACCTGACCTTGAACACGACCGTGAATCCGGACTTCGGCGAGGTGGAAGCCGACCCGGCCGTGGTGAACCTCTCCGCGTTCGAGACGTTCTTCCCGGAGCGCCGGCCGTTCTTCGTGGAGGGAGCCGAGATCTTCCAGTTCGGGAACACCGCGTCGTTCAACAATTTCAACACGACGATTCCGTTTCATGCGCGGAGGATCGGGCGGCCGCCGCAGCGCGACATTCGCCGGCCAGGCGACCCGCTGGAACCGAACGTCGTTCACTCCGACGTTCCCGAGCGCACCACGATCACCACCGCCGCCAAGCTGACGGGAAAGACGCGGAGCGGCTGGACGATCGGCGTGCTGGACGCGGTCACGCCGGAGGAGCGGGGGGCCTATTCCGACACGCTGGGGGAGGAGCATCGTGCCGCGGTCGAGCCGCTTACCAACTACTTCGTCGGGCGATTCCGACGGGATCTCCGGAAAGGGAACACGGTTCTCGGCGGCATGATCACGGCGGTGAACCGGGACCTCTCCGATCCCGCGCTCGAGAACCTGCTTCGCCGCGATGCCTACGTCGGGGGCCTCGACTGGACCCACACGTGGGCCGGCCGCCGCTGGTCGATCGACGGCAACCTGGTCGCGAGCACCATTCGGGGCAATCAGACCGTGATCGCTCGCGCGCAGCGGTCGAGCGCGCGATACTACCAGAGGCCCGACGCCGACCACCTGACGTACGACCCCACGCGCACCAGCCTGAGCGGCGCCGCCGGCCTCCTCTCGCTCAACAAAACGGGCGGGAAGCACTGGCGGGGCTCGCTCACCTACCAGGACTGGAGCCCCGGCTTCGAAATCAACGACGTCGGGTTTCAGAACGCGGCCGACAGCCGCGGCATCTCGTCGCTCGTCATGTACACGCAGAATACGCCGGCCAAGTTCTACCGCAACTTCACGCTCTTCACCTTCTCGAACCTCTCCTGGAACTACGGTGGAGACCTCACGTACGCCGGCCACGCCATCCACGCCGAGGGTCAGCTCAAGAACTACTGGTCCGGGTACGTCCGCACGAATTGGTACCCGGGCTCGTACGACGACCGCCTCGCACGCGGTGGGCCGCTGGCGAAATATCCGGCAGGCGGGAACGTCGAATTGCGCGTCGACTCGGACGGGCGGAAGTCGATGACGTACGGAGCCCGCTTCCTGACCGCGTGGGACGACGCGGGCGGCGCCGTGCGTCAGGTGAACGGCGACCTCTCGATCCGCCCAACCTCTTCGTTTCGCATCACCCTCGAGCCGGGAATCAAGTGGAACAAGGATCAGGCGCAGTACGTCGCCACGCAGGTGGATCCGCTCGCCACGTCCACCTACGGCGCCCGGTACGTGTTCGCCCAGATCGAACAGACGACCCTCAACCTGGACACGCGACTCGACTGGACCTTCTCGCCGAAGCTTTCGCTCCAACTGTACACGCAGCCTCTCGTCGTCTCCGGCGACTACCGCGACTTCAAGGAGCTGCGGGCGCCGAGCACGTACGACTTCGACATTTATGGTAGAAACCGGGGGACCGTGACGCCCGTCGCGGGTGGCCAGGACATCGACCCCGACGGGGGCGGACCGGCCCCGTCCTTCTTCGTCGAGAATCAGAACTTCAATTTCCGGTCCCTGATCGCGAACGCCGTTCTTCGATGGGAGTACCGCCCGGGATCGACCCTCTTCGTGGTCTGGCAGCAGAACCGGGAGGCCACGGCGCCGGTAGGGGACTTCGACTTCTCCCGGGACCTTCGGGGCATCTTCCGCGATGGCCCCGAGAACGTCCTCGCGGTCAAGTTCACGTATTGGCTCGGCCTCTGACCCCCCCGAAAATGTGTTAGGGTCGTTCTCTCCCGTTCACGGAAGAAGCGTTCCCTAACGCCCACGGAGGCGGTCATGTCCCTAGCTACCATCCACCCGCGCCGCGGAGGGTCGCGTGCCGCGCGCCTTCCTTTGGCAGGATTGCTCCTCGTGTCGCTCCTCGCCGGATGCCAATCGGCGCCGAAGCAGGATCCCACCGCTCTACGCAGCGCCCTCGACACGACCAACCGCCAGTTCATGGAAGCCTTCTCGAACAAGGACGCGGCGGCGCTCGGCCTCCTCTATACCGAGGACGCCATCGCGCTCCCTCCGGGCGCGGTACAGGTCGAGGGACGCGCGGCGGTGGAGGCGATGTGGAAGAGCATGCTTTCGTTGCCCCTCTCCGCGTTCGAATTGAAAACGGCGGAAATCGGTGGGGGCATCGAGACCGCGTGGGAGCGGGGTCAATATCGATTGCTCCAAAACGACGGGTCGGTCGCGGATGCCGGAAAGTACGTCGTCGTGTGGAAGCAGACCGCGGCAGGCTGGAGGATCCACCGGGACATCTGGAACAGCGACGTGCCTTCGGCGACCCCCGCCTCGGAGACTCCGGTCCCGCCTTTGGGAAAATAGACCAAATCGATGCAGCTCCAACGGGCGTGTCGCCCGCAGTTCCCGGTACTCGCGACGCCCGAATGAGATACGCGCGCTCGCCCCGCAAAGCCGTCCGTCCCAGCTTCTTCAGATCGCGTGTATATACGGATGGACACGGCCCTGATGTGCGGTACGATCTAGGGAGTAACACTGGCATGTTCCGCGCCGCCTTGGGGGGTACGGCGCCCGACAGGAGGCGTGAGCAGAGGCGATGAACCCGGCGACATCTGTGCCCGGGCCAGGTCAAACGCCGCAAGTATCCGGAAGTAATACTCCCGAGGGCAGTTTTCCTCTTCTGGCGATTGGCCTTACTCAGGAATCAGAATCCTTCCTCAGGCGCGTGCTGACGTTGGAGCGGGCCGTTCCCCCTCTGATCCTCGTGAACGAGCCTTCCCAAGCCGCCTCGTTCGCGGAGCCCGTCGCCGCAGGGATCGTCGAGGCGGATTCCACAGGCGGTTTCCCGATCTCATACGTTCTGTACCTCAGTCAGCTCGACCCCGGCGCCCCCGTCATCGCCCTCGTCCGTGAGGGGGTTCCCCCAAATCTGACGGAGACGGATCCGCTCCTACCGATCGTTCCGATCCCGCTCTCCGAGTCGGGGGCCGAACTCCTCCGGCGCGCCCTGATCTTGGCAAAGGCTCGGGCGGAACTCTTGGCCCGACTCACCACGGTCGAAATCGCGACCGAGCGGCGATCCGAACGGTTTCACGCCCTGACCCTCGCGACCCGAGTCGCGGTTTGGGATTGGAACTTGGACGAGGGCCGCATTTGGAGAAGCGAGGGATTCGAATCTCTTTTCGGATACGCCCCGAACGAGGTTGAGGAAACCCTCCAGTGGTGGTCCGAGCGAGTCCACCCGGAAGACAGGGAGCGCGTGCTTCCTCGGATGGAAACGCCCCTCTTGGGAGACGAAGATCAACGGCACATGTCCTATCGCTTCCGCGCAAAGGACGGGTCGTACGTCCACGTGCTGGACAGCGCGGCGGTCCTGAGGGGCGACCACGAGCGGCCCGTTCGCGTGATCGGCACCATTCGGGAAGCTACGGGTCCCACCCACGGCAACCGCGGTGGGCGCGCGGCAACAAGGGCCTACAGAGAATCGGTTACCGCCCAGGAAGCGATGAAGCGACTTTCCTCGATCGAACAGGTCACCGATGTCACGCTCGCCAAGTTGAACCTGGAGGACATGCTCACGGAGCTCCTCGACCGGCTTCGCGCGGTTCTCGACGCGGACGCCGCGCTCGCCCATCTCGTCACCGAGGACGGAACGACCTTGATGCGGCGCGCCTGGATCGGAGTGGGAGGCGATCCGCCGAAACCGGTGATTCCGATCCCTGTGGGCGCCGGGTTCTCCGGAAGAATCGCGGCGAGCGGAAAGCCGATGATCGTTCCGGACATCCATTCCGGCTCGATCCGACACGTGGGCCCGATCGCCGAGTTCACCTCGCTCTTGGGTGTGCCGCTCATCGTCGAAGGGAAGACGATCGGCGTGCTGAGCGTCCTAACGAGGAAGAGCCACGAGTTCACGGAGAGCGACCAGTCGCTCATCCAAATCGTGGCGGACCGCGTCGCGTTCGTCGTCGATCGCGCGAATCTCGACCATCGCCTTCGGACCGAGCACCGCCATCTGGAGGCGCTCTCGCACCGCTTGGTCAAACTCCAGGAGGAGGAACGGCGCGGAATCGCGCGTGAACTCCATGACGGCGCGGGGCAAATCCTCATGTCCCTGAGACTCGCGTTGGAAGCCGAGCCGCTCGATCGGAGTCGAATCGAGTCCCTCTTTCAAGAGCTGTACGATCAGCTCGGAGAGATATCGATGAACTTGAGGCCGCCGATGCTGGATAACCTGGGTCTCCTGCCGGCCCTTCGCTGGCATGTACGGCGGTTCTCCTCGCAGACCGGGGTCGAAACCCAACTTCACTCGGAGCGGGTGAACGATCGGCTCCCCGCGGAGGTGGAACTGGCGGCGTTCCGGATCGTGCAGGAGGCGCTGACCAACGTCGCGCGGCACAGCCACACGGACAGTGCCGCCGTGGCCCTGATCCAAGAGAACGGAGTGCTCCGGATCCGCGTGAGCGACTCGGGCTCGGGTTTCGACCAGGACGGCGTCTCTCCCGGCGGCGGTCTGATCGGAATGCGAGAGCGGGCGGCCCTTCTCGGCGGGTCTCTCTCGATCCAATCCTCGCCGGCGAATGGAACAGAAATCATCGCCGAATTGCCCGTGGCCTGACCCGTTCTCCACAGAGGAACCCATGCAGACTCCATCGAATAGCCTGGAAATCATCACCGTCGTGCTCGCCGACGATCACCGTGTGGTCCAGCAGGGCCTGAAAGCGCTCTTGGAAGCCGAACCGGACATTCGCGTGATCGGGGAAGCCGGGGACGGAATCGAGGCGGCGGAGCTCGTGGAACGGATGAGTCCCTCCGTCTTGCTCCTCGACATCATGCTCCCGGGCCTCAGCGGAATCGACGTGGCTCGCCGCGTTACCAAGCGGTCGCCCCGAACGAAGGTCATCATGCTCTCGATGCAAACGGACGAAGAGCACGTGGTCGCGGCGCTTCGAAGCGGAGCCTCGGGCTACCTGACGAAGAAATCGAGCGGCGCGGAAATCCTCCTCGCGATTCGCGAGGTTCGCGCGGGACGGCGGTACTTGAGCGCCCCGTTCGCCACCTCGGCCTCCGTCGCGTCCGATCAAGCCGGCGCGGGACAGTTCTCGGGGGCGGATCCTTACGAGACCCTCACCAACCGGGAGCGGGAGGTCCTCCACCTGGCCGCCGAAGGACACTCGAACGCCGAGATCGGCGAGCGGCTCAAGATCAGCCCGCGCACGGTCGAGACCCATCGCGCCAAGGCAACCCACAAGCTCGGCCTTCGGGGACAGACCGACCTCGTCCTCTATGCCGTGAAGCGCGGCCTCATCACGGAGGGCCGTGGCAGGCCCCGAAAAATCGCCGACGGGCCGTCGACGGGGCAGCGGCAAACGTAGGCGTGGAGATTCGGATCGCGTCGATGTCGCCGGATGACTGGAACGATGTGCGTCGGATCTACCTGGAAGGCATCGCGACGGGCGACGCGACGTTCGAGACCGAGGCGCCGGCGTGGGATCGATGGGACGCGACCCATCGCCCGGGCGAGCGCTTCGTGGCGCGCGGGGACGGGGCGGTCCTGGGCTGGGCCGCGCTGAGCCCCGTGTCCGATCGATGCGCGTACGGCGGCGTGGCCGAGGTGAGCGTCTACGTGGCCGCGAGCGCGCGCGGGAACGGGCTGGGCGCGGCGCTCCTCCAGCGGTTGATCGATGCCTCCGAGCAAGCGGGCGTGTGGACGCTCCAGGCCGGCGTCTTTCCTGAGAATCGCGCGAGCGTGGCGCTCCACGAACGGCTCGGGTTTCGGGAGGTGGGGCGCCGGGAGCGCCTCGGAAAGCTGAAGGGCGTCTGGCGCGACGTGCTGCTCCTGGAACGGCGCAGCGTTCGCGCCGGCGTCTAGATCGCCTACGGCTTCCGCTGCAACCGGTAGACCTCGCCGCTCAGGAGCACGAAGTAGAGTTCCCCCTTGCCGTCGGTCCCGAACGACGAGAGTCCCTGCATCGGACCGCCCCCGCTCCTGCGAAGCACCGCCGTCCAATCCCACGTGTCGGTCGCGGCGCCGTTGACGACGCGGAGGCTACGGACCAGGCCCGTGCAGTAGTCGCCGTAGAAATAGACGCCGCTCAGCTCGGGAAGCGACGCGCCGCGATAGATCTTTCCGCCCGTGACCGAGCAGCCGAGTTGGTGGCCGTACTCCGCGATCGGCAGCGTCAGCCCGGTCGGATCGCACGGCGGGTTCGGGAAGCAGTGCGTGCCCTCCATCTTCCTCCACCCGTAGTTTCGTCCCCCCTGACCCGCGGGTTCGAAGTCGATCTCCTCCCAATCGTACTGGCCGACGTCGCCCACCATCATGTCGCCGGTGATCGCGTCGAAGGCGAACCGCCACGGGTTGCGCCAGCCGTAGGACCAGATTTCGCCGCGCGCTCCCGCGCGACCCACGAAGGGATTGCTCGGCGGGATCGCATACGGCGTCCCCGAATCCACGTCGAGGCGAAGGATCTTTCCGAGGAGCACGTTGAGACTCTGCCCGTTCCCCTGCGGATCCTCCGCGCTCCCGCCGTCCCCGAGCGCGACATAGAGGAATCCATCGGGCCCGAACGCGATCTGCCCGCCGTTGTGATTCGCGTAGGGCTGGTCGACGAGGAGGATCTCCCGCTCGGTGGCGGAGGCGCTGTCCGGATTCGAGGAGACGATGAACTCGATGACGCGGGTGTCTCCGTTTCGGTCCGTCAGGTCCACGTAGAAGCGACCGTTCGACGCGTATTGCGGGTGGAACGCGAGGCCCAACAAGCCCTGCTCGCTGCCCGCGCTCACGCGCCCGCTCACGTCGAGGAACGGTCGGGCGTTCAGGGCGCCGTTCTTCCAGATTCGAATCGTGCCGGTCTTCTCGACGATGAAGACCCGGCTCGTGTCGCCGGGTGGGGAAGCGAGGTCCAGCGGGCTCGAGAGTCCACCGACCACGAGGGCCGCGGCGTAATCCGAAGGGGAGGACGGCACGCTCGGAGACGTCGACGCGGTCCGTGCCGTCCGGTTGTCGCACGCCGCCGCGGCGAGGCAGATCGCGATGGGAAGGGCGAACCTGCGAATCGAGGATCCTCGGCTCCGACGGACGGTCATGGGAACAGGGTATCAAAACGAACAGCCAGCGGGACCGTTCTGTCTCGCTGGCTGCCGCGTTATGGGAGCGCGGGTTTCCATTGGGTCCGGGGAACATCCGTGCGTCCCCGCGACCGAGCCCGTGCCTCCCTGCCCCTGCTTCCGGGGCGACCGTCGGCGAATACGTGGCCGACTAACTGATTACGATACGCAGCCGACGGATAAATTCAAGGGGAGGCGAACCGATTGCTCGCCTCCCCCGAACTCAACCTGTGCGAATGACTTAGTTGTTATCGTAGTCCCGATCGTCGTCGTAGTCGCGATTCCGATCGTAGTAGCGGTCTCCGGTATCGCGGTCGCCGTAGTCGCGGTCCCCGTAGTCTCCGTGGTCGCGATCACCCTCGTACGTGTGATCCCGGACCCAGTTCCGATCGTCCCACCAGCCGCTATCGCGGAGTTCGCGGTCGTTCCAGTCGCTCGCCTCGATCCGGTAGCCGTGCGGCCGAGCGTCGCATCCGTAGACGTGGGCGCGGTACGCTCCGTAGCTCTCGAAGCGCGCGTCGCAGAAATTACAGCCGTAGTAGCAGTCGTCGTAGTCGTTGTATCGCGCGCCGACGTGCACGCCACCGATCACCACCGTCGCGGCAAAGTAGCGAATGGGCCGAATTCGAACGATGCGCCGGCTATAGATGAATTCCGGCTCGCAGTACGACCGCCACGCGCGATACTGCGGGCCACGGTAGCCCCCGTACCCCCCGCGGATCGTGATCACGTCGCGATAGACTCGGCTGCCTCTCCACTGGCGATACTGGCGGTCGAAGCCTCCTCGCTGACCGCTGCGATACTGGCTGCGATACGGTCCGTCGTAGCCTCGCTGACCGCTGCGATACTGCCGTGTCTCGACTCGTTGACCGCTGCGATACCGCGTTTCAGCGCCTCGCTGACCGCCGCGGTGCTGCCGCGATTCGACGCGGCCTTCCGCGCGTCGGTCGCCGCGTCGGCTCTCCTTCGGCTGCCACCACTTGCCCTGGTCGGCTTGCACGGCCGACGGCACGCTCATGAGGAGCGACGCTCCCAGCAGGGTGGCGACCGCGGCGATGTTCCAGGTTGTCATGGGCTTCATCTTCGACGCTCCTTTCCGGCTATTCGGGGGAGGATCCCCCAGGATGTTTCGGTCTCGGCCTGCAACAGGGCATGCGGCGTGCCAGAGGGCCTCCAATGATCGCAATCAACGCACCCACAGTGAGTTACTTGAATTGGGGGGCAGCCCGGGGGATCCGGAAACCGTGACCCCGCGTCACGCCCCTGACACACCCGCGTCACACACGGCCTCTCAACTCCGCGGCCCTTCGTGCCGATAGAGAGAGATGCGGCGCGGGGGAGGCCCGCACCTTCATGACCACCAGAACGCACGTTCCTACCGAGGGGGGTTTTGCCATGGCCGGATTCGGCGATTGGGATCAGATGGAATATCAGACGCTGATGTCGCGCGGGCGGGATGCGGAACGAACCGCACAGGTCTGCTGGACGGCAGCGGGAATCGCCGCAGCGATCCTCTTCTCGTGGGGCATCGCCGCCAAGTCCTCGAGCCTCATGCTGCCGGTCGTCTTCGCCACCGCGTTCGGCTTCTATTCGCTGGTGCATGGCCGGAACCAGGTACGCTTGATCGCCGGATACGCGAAGGAGTATTTCGAGGGCAACTCATCGCCCCGGTGGTTCACGCGCCTGGCCCATCTGGAAGTCGTGCCGGGATTCAATCCATCCGGAGACTGGCTCGCGACGGCGCTCGCGAACCTGCTCGTCGGCGGCGCGATCGTTTTCGCGTGGAACTTCGCTTCGCTGGCGCCGAAGGGTGAGATGATGGCCGGCATCGTGACGGGCGTCGGCCTGGTGTTCTGCTTCCACTCGGTGTCGGAGACGTCCCGCCTCCGGCAGATGAATCCCGCCGCGCTCTGGCGGCAGGTCGGAAACGGCGTGGAGGAACGCCGCCCGCGTCTGGCCGCGCGTTAGCGCTCAGCCTCTACTTCAAAGACTTCGTCGCGGCCGCCTTGGCCTCCTCGACCGACAGAAACCGCGTCGGCTCGAGCGAGAGCCGGCGGCCGCGAACGTTTTCCCCCTGAAAGAACGCAACGACCGCGTCCTGCACCGCCGCGGCCGGGAGTGTTTCGTGCCACCCGTTCTCCACGAGCAGGTGGATTCCCTGAGGAAAACCTCGCCGCACCTCCTCCGTCTGGTCGAACGGCGCAATCCCATCGTTCGCGCCGGTGAGGAACAGCGCCGGCGTCTCGCTCGAGAGGGGCGCCCGGGTCGCCGCGCCCAAATCCGGATTCCCGACGAGGTCGCAGAAAGCCGGCCCCAGGAAGAGATTGCCCACGCCGCCGAGGAGCGCGGTCCTTCCGTCCTCCTCAGCGCTCGCGATTCGTTCGGGAGATCCGCCGGAGGCGCAATCGGTGGCGACCGCCATCACGGACACGCCCGATCCCAGTTCGTCGTAGAGCCGCTCGATTCGCCGCGCGAAGAGAAGGGAATCGCCGCGCGCGAGCGAGAGCACCATCGCGGGCACCAGGGACGCCGCGACCCCGTCGGAAATGTCGCTTTGAAGCGCGGCCTGGAGCCCCACCGGTCCCACCCGAAGGCGGACCTTCTTCTTCGTCTTCGCATCGGTCACCTCGACCGACATGGCGTGCCACGCGAGCGTGTCCAGGATTCGTCGCACCGTTGCGTCGAGGTCCGGAAGGTCGTTCGCATAGCGCGGATCCGAGGCGACGAGGCGTCCGATCCGTTTGAGGTGGAGGCCGAGCGCGCTCGGGAATTTCCAGACGCGATCGGGCCCGCGCGTTCCCGCGAGCACGATCCGGTCGATCCGATCGCCGTGCCGGCGCACGGCCGCCAGGGCCAGCTCGGTGCCGTAGTCCGTGGCCAGGAGGCGAAGCCGGTCGGCGCCGAGCGCGACGCGCAGATCCTCCAGGTCGTCCGCGCTCGCGTTCGTCTGATAGGCCTCGGGGGCGTGGCCGTCCGCGCGGACCATCTTGGCACACACCCGCACGACCCCGCCCAGCGCGATCGCGAGCTTGTCCTCGGTCTCGAACGCATTCCCGGGAAGGGAAGCCTCGGACACGCACTGGAGCGTGGGCTCCGAGATTCCGGTGCCGCGCTGATCGAGCAGGATCACGTCCCCGAGGCCACGCAGCCGCTCGAAGAGCGCGTAGAAGGCCGGGACGCGCCCGAGGAAGGTGCCCGGCACGCCCGGTCCGCCCGCGAGGAACACGATCGGGGGACCCGGCTTCGCCGTGGTCGCCTCGAGTCGCACGAACGCGATCGTGATGGTCGGGCTCTCCGCCCGCGCGCGATCTTCGGGGACGCGGAGCCGTCCGAGTTTGGCCCGATGGCGGGCTCCGTCGAACGTCGTGAGCTCGAACGCCTTCATGGAAAGCGCGGCGGGCGCTTTCGCCGCCGCCGCCTCCGCCTCTGCCCGAGGCACGAAGCCAAGCCCGGCGGATCCCGCGAGAAGGGCCGGTGCCCCCACGAGCACGAGGAGCGCGCGGCGCGCGAAGGAGACGGCCGGTCTCACAGGATGCCCACCTTCGTGAATTCCGGCAGGCCACCCTGCGTCGCGCCCCAGATCGCGAAGAAGAGGAGCGCGACCCAGGCCGCGACCGTGAAGAAGCGGCGGACCGGCGCGTCGCCGGGGCCCGTGCGTCTTCCCGCGCGGCGCGCGCTCCACGTCCCCCATGCGGCGAACGCCGCGGAGAAGGGAAGCGCGAGCGGCGCCGTCTGCCCTTCGACGGCCGTGGCGAAATAGATGAAGCCGTAGGCGGCCGCTCCGGAGAAGACGATCCATCGCGCGGGCCCGATCGGCTCGGACGCGCGGACGAGGCGGTCCGGCCGCGCGCTACCGCCCGCGTCCGATTCGGCCCACGTCAGCCCGATCGCGAACGCGACCCGTCCCGCGTCCACCAGGTAGTGGCCGATCCCTTCGTCCCAGAGCGTGACCAGCCCCCACGAGTCGGCCCTCCCGGTCGCCGCCAACATGTCGTGCACCGAGTTCGCCGCGACGTGGATCCCGTGGCCGAGCGCGTAGGAGATGGCGGCGAACGCGAGAAGCGTCGCGCGCGTCCCCCCGCCCGGGTTCGCGGCCGAGCGGATCCATCCGTAGAGCGCGAGGACGAGGTAGACGCCGGCGATCTCGATCGCGTCGCCCCAGGTGACGCCCCGCCACACGAAGGGCGCCTTCACGAGCACGGAGCCGAGATCGAAGAGGAGCGCCGCGAAGCCGAGCGCCGCGAGCCGGGTCGCGAGTGGAGTGCTTCGCCCTACGGGCAGAGGATCGACGCGATCCAGTGGGATCCCTCTCGGCGGTAGAGCACGCGTTCGTGCAGGCGGTTCGCGCGTCCCTCCCAGAATTCGATCGAATCGGGGGCGATTCGAAATCCGGACCAGAACGGAGGGCGGGGCACGCCGCTCTCGGGCAGCCTCTGGTCCCATTCCGCGTACCGGGCCTCCAGCTCCTCCCGGCCCGCGATCGGCTTGCTCTGATCGGAGGCGTATGCGGCCACCTGATGGCCGCGCGGCCGCGTGGCCCAGTACGCGTCCGCCTCTTCATCGGTGACCTGGGTTGCCGTTCCCTCGATCCGAACCTGCCGGGCCAAGGGAGGCCAGTAGAAGCAGAGCGCGGCCGGGGCGCCGTCTCCCCGCTCCAGCTCCATCCCCTTGCGACTGCCGAGGTTGGTATAGAAGGTGAAGCCCCGCTCGTCGAGGCCACGGAGGAGGATGATTCGAACGGAAGGGCGGCCCTTCGCGTCGACGGTCGCCAATGCCGCGGCGGACGGCTCGGGCAGGCCCACGTGGTGGGCTTCCTCGAGCCAGGTGCGGAAGACGGAAAGCGGGTCGGCGTGGGCGTTCACGGGCAGAGCCGATCGTACACCAGCGCCCTTTCGAGGGGTATACTCCTAGGTGGCCGGCGCGACGGGCCTTGATTCTGCATCTCGTCTCAGTTCGCCCAGGTCTGCTCGCGTCCGGCCCCTTCCTCTCGTGCTATCGTTTCCTACGAATGAATCAGATCCCGATCTGGGGCGATACCGCCGTCCCGGCGACGCGCGCTACGATCCCGACGCTCTCCAAGTCGAGAGTCACCGCGGGCCTCCAGTGCCCGAAGCGGCTCTATCTGGAGTGCTACGCCCGCGATACCCGGGACCCGATCGACGCATCCAGGCAGGCGCTCTTCGACGCCGGGCGTCAGGTGGGCGAGGTGGCTCGGAAGCGTTTTCCGGACGGCCGGCTGATGCCCGACGATCCGCAACGCCACGATGAGGCGACCGAGGCCACGCGCCAGGCCATGGCCAACCCTTCCGTGCCCGCGATCTACGAGGCGGCCTTCACCTTCGACCGCATCCGGGTCCGGGTCGACGTGCTCGCGCGGACGACGGGCGGCGATTGGGACCTGATCGAGGTCAAATCGAGCACCGGCTATAAGGAAGACTATCTCCCCGACCTGGCGGTGCAGGTTCACGTGGCGGAGGGGAGTGGCGTTCCCCTGCGACGCGCTTCGCTCCTCCATGTGAACAATCAATATCGGTGGGACGGCGGCCCGTACGACCTGGAGCAACTCTTCGCCATCCAGGATCTCACGGAATCGGTCCGGGAAGAGATCCCGCACCTCTTGCAGCACGTCGCGGCGATGCGCTTGCCCCTGTGGGCGGTCGCCCCGCCCGACATCGCGGTGGGCCCGCACTGTCGGAAGCCCTATGTGTGCCCCTTCTACGGCACGTGCCACGTCGGGGGGACGGACTATCCGATCGAGACGCTTCCGCGGATGACGCCCCGCCTTCGCCGCGACTTTGCCGAGCTCGGCGTCATCGACCTCCGCTACATACCCGACGACTACGAGGGGCTGAGCGTGCTCCAGCGCCGGGTTCGCGAATGCGCGCGCACCGGATTGCCGTTCGTCGACCCCGCGCTCAAGCGCTCGCTCGACGCGATTCCGTTCCCGATTCACTTCCTCGACTTCGAAACCTGCAATCCGGCCCTTCCGATCATTCCCGGGACGCGACCCTTCCAGCAGACGCCGTTTCAGTGGTCGGACCACATCCTCGAGGCGGACGGTTCGATGACGCATCGAGAGTATCTGCATCTCGATCGGTCCGATCCGTGCCGCCCCCTCGCCGCGGCGTTGGTCGACGCGCTCCGCGACTCGGGCGCGATCGTCGTCTATTCTGGGTTCGAGGAGCGGATGATGCGGGGGCTGGCGGCCGCGATTCCGGGCCTGAGCGCGGTGCTTCTCGACATGGTCGAGAATCGCATCGTGGACCTCTACAAACTGATCCACGAGCACTACTACCATCCCGCGTTCAAGGGATCCTTCTCGATCAAGGACGTGCTTCCGGTCGTCGCCGGCGGGGAAGGTTACGACGCGCTGTTCATCAAGGACGGGAGCCAGGCGGCGCTCGCCTTCATCGAGATGACCGATCCGGAGAAGCCCGCCGCGCGTCGCGCCGAGCTTCGGGACGGCCTCCTCGCCTATTGCCGCCTCGACACCGAAGCCATGACCCGTCTCTTTCGAACACTCAGGGAGGACTCGTGACCGCGCGATCCATGCGCTTCGCCGTGATCTCTGTCTCCGTCGTGCTGCTCCTCGGAATCGCCGCCCAAAGCCGGGCGGACAAGCGCGACCGCGCGCGGCTCAAGGGCAAGACCTGGACCTGGAATTTCGCCGCCGACACGCTGGGCCTCGCGCCCACCGGGTCTCGGCCCTACGGCGGGACCTGGGCCGTGGAATTGGATTCCGCGCTCGCGACACCGGCCCCGATCGGGGTCGCGCCGGACGATTCGTCGAGCGTCGCCGCCGGCGCGCTCGCGGGGCCGCGTTTTCTGCGCCAGAAGGAGGGGGACGACGGGATCGCCTACCACTACATACAGTTCCCGAAGCCCCACCTCAAGGATCTGGAAGCGTCGGTTCGATTCCGGATTCGCTCCGGGGAGATCGACCCGACCGCGGGCATCGCGTTTCATCTCGACGCAAAGGGGCGGAACGGATACGTCGTGCGCGTGAGCGGCGCGGAGGGCGAAATCGTCGCGCACTATTTGATCTACGGGAAGCGACGCGACCTGCGCGTCGCGAAGATCGAGGCGCCCGAGCCCGGCGCGTGGCACACCCTCGCGGTGCGGAAGCAGGGCTCGGTCCTCGAGGTCCGCTATGACGGCGCGTCGATTCTCAAGATGAGAGACGAGCGCTTCTCGGAAGGAAACGTCGGGTTGTGGACCGAAGACGACACCATCGTGGACTTCGCGGACTTCGTCGTAAAATCCCTCTGACGAGGGAGATGAAGAGAGGCGCGCCGGAACGTCAGGCCTGAGTCGGGTGCCGGTGAGAACCGCGAGCTCGAACCGTCCGCCGTACGCGCCCCGTCTTCCTTGACGCGGGCACTGCCTACCAGCCTTCCCTGGCCGGTTGGCGCACCGCACTACTCTTTGGATGCGCCGCTTCGCCCACGGAACATAGTCCACGCGCCGACATGGAGCCAACTGTAATTATCGCACTGTCTTAAAATTGGCCGGCGTTCAGGACCGCGTGGCGGCGCCCACCTTTGCCGCCACCTCCCCCAGGTAGGCCGCGGCGGCTTTCGCTCCTCCCAAGTAGCAGGCGATGGGGAAGTTCTCGTTGGGCGCGTGCAGATTATCCTCCGGCAAGCCGAATCCCATGAGCACGCACGGCGCTCCGGTCACCTTGACGCCGTGGGAGACGATCGGGATCGAGCCTCCCATCCCCATGACAATGGCGGGCTTGCCGAATCCTGCCTCGAGCGCCTTGAGCCCCGCCTGAACGTAGGGGTTCTTCAGGTCGGCCGTGAAGGGAAGCCCGGCGCCGAACCGCTTGAAGGTCACCTTTCCCATGTCGCCCACCAGCTCCCGAACCCTGCGCTCGAACGCGTCGGCGATCTTTTCCGGGTTCTGGTCGTGGACGAGCCGCATGCTCACCTTGGCGCTCGCCTTGTTCCCGATCACGGTCTTGAAGCCCTCGCCGGTGTAGCCCCCGTAGATCCCGTTGACCTGAAGCGTCGGCCGGATGACGCCGCCTTCGCGAGGCGTCCACCCCTCCTCGTGAAAGAGGCGGCTGACCCCGATCTCCTTTGCCTTCGCCGCGTCGTTCCAGGGCGAAGCGCCGATCAACTTCCGCTCCTCGGCGTCGGGGACGCGGACGTCGTCGTAGAAGCCGGGCACCAGGACGCGCCCGGTCTGGAAGTCTTTCAAGTTCTGGAGCACGTGACGGAGGACGTCGATCGGCTCGTAGAGCATCCCGCCCCACTCCCCGGAGTGCTTGTCGCCGTCCGCGCCCTGGATCGTCATCTCGACCGCCGTGATTCCGCGCAGGTGGGTCGTGATGGCCGGGTGGTCCAGATCCGGCATGCTGGAGTCGCTCACCACGAAGACGTCGCAACGGAGCTTCTCCCGATGCTTGGGCAGCTCCATCGCCATGGCCTCGCCGTCGTACTCCTCATCGCTCTCGATGATGAACTTCACGTTCACCGGAAGCCCGCCGCCCCCCTGGATCGCGGCCTCCACGCCCACGATCTGCGCGTAGTGCTGGCCCTTGTTGTCGTCCGCGCCCCGCGCCCAGATCTTGCCGTCCTTGATGACGGGTTCGAAGGGAGGGGAGTGCCACAGGTCCACGGGGTCGACGGGTTGCACGTCCACGTGGCCGTAGATCAGCACCGTCGGGAGATCGGGGCTCACCATCCGCTCGGCGAAGAGTCCCGCGTGCGAGCGGGTCGGCCAGACCTCGGTCTTGAAGCCGAGCGATTCGAGCTTCCGCTTCACGTACTCGAGCGCGGCCGCGACGTCGGCATCCCGCTCCTTGTGGGCGCTGATGCTCGGGATGCGGAGGTATCGCGTCAACTCCTCCAGAAGACGGTCGCGATTGTCGTCGATATAACGGAAAGCCGCGTCGCGATTCATGGAACTCCTCTCGATCGGATGGGGGCGATTGCAATGCGCATCGCACCATCCTAACCCGCGCTGGGTTGTGGGAACAATTCCCGCCTCGCCTTGGGCGTTCTGACCCAACAACCGTTGCGCCGCGCGTCGTCCCGTCACGGGGCGAGTTCGAACCACGGGCGCCAACGCATTGCTTCCCTCGCGCTTGCCGTCCTCGGGCTGAGCCGCCCTCCCCGGTCGATTCCGCGGCCCGATAGTTGCCTTACGCAAGTGCACGCGCTGCTTCCAGACCCTCGCGGCGGAGGTTCGCCGGACGGCGCGATGCAGTGGGCAGCCTGCTCCGGGAGAGACCGGAAGAGTGATCCGGACCGGGGACGGGCGAAATCGCAGTACTACCGCAGTTTTGTAGGAGGGTGCACCAAATGCGTCAGTTCAAGAACTTCATCCAGGACGAGCGTGGCGAGGACCTCATCGAGTACGGCCTTCTGGCGGCCTTCGTTGCGGCGGTCGGAATTTTCGTCTGCTACACGCTCGGTCTCGACGACGCCATCGGCGCGGCGTTCACGGACGCGGTTGACGCTCTGAACAACCCCCCGGCCCTGTAATCCAGGACCGAGGACTCCCAATCGTGCAACTGACACATTGGATGGCCGGCGGCGCGGTGATCCTGTGCTCTGTGGCAAGTTGGTGGGACCTGCGCACGCGCAGAATTCCCAATGCCCTAACCATCCCGGCCCTCGTTGCGGCGCTGTGTATCCACAGCGTCCTCGGGGCCGGGCAGGGCCTTTTCCTCTCCTTGTCCGGTGCGCTGGTCGCGGGAGCCTTGGTGCTTCCGGGCTACGCGCTTCGTTCCACGGGCGGCGGAGACGTGAAGCTCCTGATGGCGGTAGGCGCCATTCTGACGTACCCCCTGGCACTCAAAGCCGGCTTGGCGGCGCTGATCGCCGGCGGCCTCATCGGACTCGCGGACTCGATTCGCACCGGTCGCCTGCGCGACACGCTTCGGCGCACCGCCTCGCTCGGCCGCTGGATGTTCGGCCGGGCCGCGGGGGCCCCGTTGGCGAGGCCCGAATCCTCGGGGCGTCACATTCCCTTCGGCGTCGCAATCGCGGTGGCGACGCTCGCCATCGCCCTCGTTCCTGGAATTGGAGGTTCGCGATGACCGCGCGTCGCCGCGCCGAAGCAGGCACGGCTCTGATCGAATTTGCTCTCGTCCTGCCGATCTTGTTGGTGCTCGCGATGGGCATGCTCGATTTCGGCCGCGCGTTCCATATGAAGGGTCTTCTGGATCAGGCGGCGCGCGAAGGCGCGCGGATTGCCGTCGTCACGACGCCGGACCTGGATCTGGTCACCGCGCGCGTCAACGCTGTTATGGGTTCCGGCGGCTATTCGCCCGGAACGGTCGCCGTGGTCGGACCCGACCCGGCGCAAATGGTCACCGTGACCGTCACCTCGACGTTCACGTTCATCACTCCCGGGGTCTTCGCGCTGATCGGCGCCGACGCCGGGGGCAACATTTCCATGACCGGCCAATGCGTCATGCGCTTTGAGTAGCAGCAGCTAACGAAGCGGAAAGGGAGGCTCGTTCCATGTCACGTTCGAAGACAATTCTTGGGGTCGCAATCGCACTCGGTCTGCTCGCGGCGCTCGCCGGATACGCGGGCCTTCGCGCGGCGGCGGCTCAGGTCGCCCACCAGAACTCGAAGTACTACGTGCCCGTTGTGGTGGCGGCCGCAGACCTCACGTTCGGAACCAAGCTCGATCGCGCCCAGCTGCGCATCGCCAGGTACCCCAAGGAAAGCGTCCCGGCGGGTGCCTTCTCCGACATTGATTCCGTGGCGGATCAGACGACGAAGATCTTCCTCGCGGCGCGCGAGCCGATCACCGCGACGAAGCTTTCGTCGCGCGGGGGCGGGCTTTCGATGCTGGTGCGTCATGGCCTTCGTGCCACGAGCGTCGAGGTCGATCAGGTCTCGGGCGTCAGCGGATTCGTTCTTCCCGGCGATCGCGTCGACGTTCTCTGCACGGTGGACAACCGCGGCGGGGACAACCAGGCCGTGACCAAGACCATCCTCCAGAACGCCGAAGTCCTCGCCTCCGGTCAGAAGACCGCGCAACAGGACAACAAGCCGATCACCGTGCAGGCCGTGACCATCCTCGTCGACCCGCAGGGTGCCGAACAGGTGGCGTTGGGCCTCCACGAGGGCAAGCTGCACCTGGTCCTGCGCAATCCCGAGGACGGAGACACGCTTCGCGTCGCCGGCCTCAATACGAGCGAAATGCTGTCCGGCACGAGCACGCGCGTCGCCACCTCGAGTCCGAAGCGGGCCGCGCAGTCCTCGAAGGCGACCGTCGTCGCGAGCGCGCCGGCCGCGCGGGCCTCATCGCACGGGCCGAAGCCAATGGTTCGAATGATCCGCGAAGCCAAGGTCACGGAGCAAGCAGCCCCGAAGGATTCCCTGTGACATTCCTTCTCATCCATTACGTAAGGAGTCGAACGATGCGTTCCACGATCCTTGACGCGATCCGGCCGACCTGGGCGCGTGCCGCGACGGTGGCGGCCTCCATCCTGGGCCTCACGGCGATGGTCCTCACCCCGAGCGCGGTGTGCGCCGGAAGCGCCGAGCCTCTCATCGTGGCTGCCGGGCAATCGGTGGTCCTCGAGATGCCCAACGAAGTCAGCACCGTTTCGATTGCGGACCCGAAGGTGGCGGACGCCGCCGTTGGATCCGAACGCTCGGTCGTCGTGAACGGCAAGGCCGCCGGCCACACGTCCTTGGTCGTGTGGGAGGAACGGGGTCGCTACACGCACTACGACGTCACGGTCGTCGACCGGCGCTTCAAGGAACAGGTCCTCCTGGAAGTGAAGATCTCCGAATTGAATCAACAGAAGATGAAGGAAACCGGCCTCGACTGGACCGGGATGATCCGCTCCGCGAAGCACCTGGACGGCACGATTTCCGGCGGTCTCTTCGTGACGAAGGTGGAGTCGCCCTTTGTGCCGCTCATCGTCGGACCGACCACCGACGGCTTCGCGACGTGGAGAAGGACCGACGGCAGCGCCAACTTCCTGACCACGATGCGCCTGCTCGAAGAAAACGGCGTCGCCAAAACGCTCGCGAGCCCGAATCTGGTCGCGACGAGCGGCGATAGCGCGGTCTTCCTCGCCGGCGGTGAATTCCCCGTCCCGATCGCTCGCGGCGTGAGCGAGGGAAGCATCAGCGTCTCGATCGAGTGGAAGGAATACGGCGTTCGCCTCAAGTGCATTCCGACGGTCCTCGGCGACGGGCGGATCCGACTCTACGTCGCCCCGGAAGTCAGTGCGCCGGACTACTCGCGAAGTGTGCTCCTCGGTGGCTATCAGGTCCCCGGCGTGGTCTCTCGCCGCGTCGCGACGACCGTCGAGCTGGGCACGGGCGAAGTGCTCGTCATCGGCGGCGTCAAGCACACCGAGGACATCAAGACGGTCAAGAAGGTCCCGATCCTGGGCGACATCCCGCTTCTCAAGATCCTCTTCCGGAGCAAGAAGACCGAGCGGATCGATCGCGATCTCGTGATCGTGGTCTCGCCTTCCGTCGTGGGCGCGTTGGCCAAGACCTACCCGAGGCTTCCGACCGACGAGCCGCCCCTTCCTGGTGGCGCGAACGGCATGAAGAACGAGGAGTCCAAGTAATGAAGCTTCCGGCCGACAAAGGACAAAAGCGAGGCGACGAAGGCGTCGTCCTCGTCTGGGCCGCCTGCTTCCTCATGGCCGCGCTCTGGTGCGTCGCGCTGGCCGTGGACATCGGAAAGGTGATGGCGGCCCGCACCGAGCTTCAGGCGGCCGCCGACGCGGCGGCCCTCGCGGGCGCTTCCGGGATCGACCCGGAAACAGGCGAGATCGTTCAGGACTCGGCCCGCGTTCGAGCCGCGGCCGTCGCGTTCAAGAACGAAGCCTACGAGAAGGTGACGAGCCCCATCGTGATCGATCCGATCGCCGACGTCGAGTTTCCGACGGCGACCCGCGTGAAGGTCACCGTCCGGCGCGAAACCGCGACCGGGAACCCCGTCGTGCTTCATTTTGCTCAGGCGGTTGGAATTCCCAATTTGGACGTACGCGCCAGCGCGACGGCGGAAGCGGCACTGTTGACGGACGTCTGCGAGGACTTGGCGCCTTTCGCGCCGACGCAGCCGCCGAACGGGATCCCGTTCTCGACCGACTGCGACAGCGTCTACACCCTGAAGGTCGGCGCCTCCGCGAACCAGCAGGGGAACTTCCAGCTCCTCGACTTTCCGGATTGCAACGAAGACACCTGGACGGGACCCGGCGGCGGCGCCAACGCGGTCAAGTACTACACGATCAACGGCTACGACTGCTGCCTCGGCATCGGGGACGAGATCCCGACCCAGCCCGGCAACGAGGTGGGCCCGGTTCGCGACGCCCTGCAACAGCGGTGGGACGCCGATACGGACAAGACCACCCACTGCTATCAGGATTACCACGGAAACGGAAAGCGCGTCTTCAACACGCCGATCATCGAGACGTTCGACGTGAATGGGAAGAAGATGGTCCGCATCCTTGGATTCGCGGCCTTCTTCCTCCGCGAGCGCCCGCACGGGAGCATGTCGCAGCAGGGCGTGCCAGGGCAATTCATCAAGACGGTCGCTCCGGGCAAAATCGGCGACGAGCCGCCCATCGACACCGGCATCTACGGCATTCACCTGGTCGAATAGAGAAGGAGACGACGATGCGCTTCGATGACATCGAGCGGAACGGGCTCCCGAGCCGGAACCAGAATGGCGACGGCGGCGGCCAGGAGAACGGCAGGGCCAACGGGAACGGCAGCCATGGCGGCAACGTCAACCATGGCGGGAACAGCAACCATGGCGGCAACGGCCACCACGGTGGCGGCCACGCCGGTAGGCCCGGGCCGACCGGCCCCGAGCTCGTGACCGCGCTCTTGATCCTGGACGACGAGTCCAATCGCCGCTCGACGCGCGCGGCCCTTCAGGGCATGGCCGGCGTCGAAGTGGTCGGCGAGCGAAGCGAACTTCGAAGCGGACTTCTCCTCGCGCTCCAGCGGCGCCCTCGGATCGTGATCCTGGATTTGCCGGATGCGTACGATGAAGCGCTTACCGCCGCGGGCAATTTCAAGATGGACGCTCCGGACACGGCGCTCTTCCTGCTCTCGAACTCATTGGATCCGCAGCTCCTCCTCCGAGCCATCCGGGCAGGTGCCCAGGAGGTCCTGAAGAAGCCGCTCGATCGGGCGCTTCTCCAGGAAGCGGTCGAGCGTGTCTCGCGGAGCGGCGCCGCCCGTTCCGCATCGGGAACCCGAGCGCGCTCGATCGTGACCCTTTTCAGCACCAAAGGCGGGGTCGGCACGACCACCGTCGCGGCAAACCTGGCGGTCAGCATCAAGGCTCACTTCGGCGTGGACACGGCGCTGGCCGATTTCGACGCCCAGACGGGAGGCGCCGCGCATCTCCTCGGCTTGAAGGCCGAGCGTTCGATGTCCGACCTTCTGCGAGCCCCCCGAATCGACTCGGCCTCGCTTCACATGAATCTCCTGCGCCACTCGAGCGGCATCAGCGTGCTGGCCCAGCCGGACGACCTGAACACCCTGGAGCCGATCAATCCGGCCCAGGCGGGAGCCGTGCTCGACGCCCTGGCCGGAGCTCACGACGTGGTGGTGGTCGACGCCCCTCATGTGTTCGATGAGGTGTCGCTCGAGATTCTGGACCGGAGCACCACGATCCTCGTCATGGCGGAGCTCTCGATCCCGGCCATTCGGGCCGCCCGGCGCGCCATGGAGGTGCTGGAGCGGCTCCACTTCACCGACGTGCCGGATCGCGTGCGCCTCGTCGTGAATCGCTACACCGGGACGCGCGGGTTCATCTCGATCGACCAGCTCGTCGAAGCGATTCAGGTGCGTCCGTACCACTGCGTCGCCAACGATTACCGGCGGGTCTTCGCGTCCGTGAACGCGGGCCGCGCCCTTTGCTTGGAGGATCCAGAATCCCCGGCGGCCAAGGACATCATCGCCCTCGGCGCGAAGCTGGCGGGAAAAGAAGCGCCGGTCCCGCAAGCGGAAGACACGATTCGGCGCGGTCTCTTCTTCGGAAAGAAGGTGCTTCGATGAGCCTCAGAGATCGCTTCCGTCGCGCGCCGGCCGGAACTCCCGCCGCCACCGTGACGATCAGTGAACCGGAGCCGCTCGCGGCACCGAAGAACGGCCACCTGGACGAATACCAGGAAATGAAGCGCCGTCTTCATCGCGAGCTGATCGGGAAGTTGAACATGTCGAGCCTGGAAGGCCTGGACGACGCACGACGCCGCGAGCAGGTCGAGGCCGTGGCGCGCCGGCTCCTGGGCGAATCCGAGCTTCGGATGACGCGCTCCGACGAGGAGCGGCTCATTCAGGAGCTGCTCCACGACACGTTCGACCTGGGCCCGATCACGCCCTTCCTCCTCGACGAGGAGATCTCGGACATCCTGGTGAACACGCACCGGCAGGTCTATGTGGAGCGGTTGGGACGCCTGGAGTTGACCGACGTGCAGTTTCGCGACGACGGACACCTTCGCGCCATCATCGACCGGATCATCTCACGGGTCGGGCGCCGAATCGACGAGTCGAGTCCGCTCGTCGACGCGCGCTTGCCGGACGGCTCCCGAGTCAACGCCATCATCCCGCCCGCGGCGCTCGACGGTCCAATTCTCTCGATCCGGCGATTCCGCCGCAGGGCCCTCTCGATCGACAACCTGCTCGAGTTGGGCTCCATCTCGCCGGAGATGGCGCACCTCCTCCAGGGCATCATCCGCTGCCGCATCAACGCGATCATCACCGGCGGAACCGGGTCCGGCAAGACGACGCTCCTGAACATTCTGTCGCGCTACATTCCGGACGGCGAGCGCATCGTGACGATCGAGGACTCGGCGGAACTTCAGATGCAGCAGCCCCACGTCGTGCGGCTGGAGACGCGCCCTCCGAACCTGGAAGGGAAGGGAATCATCACCCAGCGCGACTTGGTTCGAAACGCGCTGCGCATGCGTCCCGACCGCATCGTGGTCGGCGAAGTGCGCGGTGACGAAGTGCTGGACATGCTCCAGGCCATGAATACCGGCCATGACGGATCGCTGACCACCATCCACTCGAACGGCCCGCGCGACGCGCTGCACCGGATGGAGAACCTCGTCTTGATGGCGGGGCACGCGCTACCGGACAAGGCGATCCGCGAACAGATCGCATCGGCCGTCGAGGTGATCGTACACGTCTCGCGGCTCACCGACGGCAGTCGCAAGGTGCTCAGCGTGCAGGAAATCGTGGGCATGGAAGGACCCGTCGTCACGATGCAGGAGATCTTCCGGTTCGTCCGAACCGGAACGCGCGCGGACGGCAGGATCGAAGGCCGCTACGAGGCCACGGGCGTCGTCCCGCACTTCGCCGAACGCGTGCAAATGGCGGGGACCGACTTGACCGGTCTCTTCGACCGAGGAGGGGCGCGATGATCTTCTTCTTGGTCTCGGTTCTCGTGTTCGGCGCGGTCGCCGCGGCCGTCGTCGCGATCACGGTGCGAAAGCAGGAGCAAGCCGCGGATTCCCTTCGCTCTCGAGTCGGCGCGGAAAAGGCCGGTCAGCGGAGCCGGCCCGAAGCGCCAGGCATCGAGCGCGACACGCGGATGAGCTCCGTTCCATTCCTCGACCGCCTGCTTCAATCCATGTCGTTCGCCCGGAAGCTGGAAATGCTGCTCTATCAGGCGGGCGCCACGATGCGCGTCGGCATGTTCCTGCTCCTCGTCGCCGCCATCGCCATGGTCACCTACCTGGTCGGCTATATCGTCCTCGGGCACCTGCTGCCGGCCTTCCTTTGCATGGGCCTGGGCGCCCTGGTGCTGCCCCTCATCATTTGGCACAAGAGAAACGTTCGGATGGCCGCCTTCGCCGAGGAGTTCCCGGACGCGCTCGACCTCTTGGTGAGCGCCCTTCGAGCCGGCATTTCGTTCTCATCGGCGCTCCAGATCGTCGCCGAGGAATCGCCCGAGCCGATCCGCTCCGAATTCGCGATCGTGGTCGAGGAGCAGTCGCTGGGCGTCGAGATGAGGGAAGCCCTCGGCAACCTGGCGAGTCGCGTCGACTCGGTGGACATCAAGTTCTTCGTGACCGCGATCGTGCTCCAGCGCGACACGGGCGGCAACCTGACCGAGGTCCTCGACAACACGAGCCGCCTGATCCGGGACCGATTCCGAATCCTGGGAGACATCAAGACGTTCACGGCCCAGGGCCGGCTCACGGGGGCCATCCTGACGTGCCTTCCGATGGCGATGGCCATCTTCATGATCGCGTCGGCGCCGGAATATTTTTTCAAGATGTGGGAGAAACCGGAGGGGCGGACGATCTTGGGCGTCGCGGCCTTCATGCAGCTCCTGGGCGCTCTTGCGATCCGCAAGATCGTCGACATAAAGGTATAACGCCATGTTCCTACTCTCGACTCTGTTTCTCGCCGCGGCGCTCGGACTCGGATTGCTTGCCGTCTACCAGATCCTGGTCCGCGACCGCGACCCGGTCGCGGTTCGCCTTCGCGACCTGCGCTCTCGTGTTCTGTCCGCGCGTCCGGCCTACGAAGCGGACACGCCCTCGCCGATCGCCGGGCTCTTGGCGACCCTCGGCGGTTTCCTTCCGACCGGTGATAGCAGCGAATCGCTGCAATCCGGCCTCGTGCGCGCGGGAATCCGGGGCAATCGTGCTCCGCTCGTCTTCCTCGGCGCCAAGGTGTTTCTCGCCGCGCTGTTCGGTGTCGGCTGGATCACGGTCAACTTCGCGCTGGCGCACCCGATCGGCTCCATCATGATCTCGGGCAGCATCGCGGCGGCGGTCGGGTTCTATCTGCCGACCGTGTGGCTCTACCTTCGCGCCGAACGACGCCGTGGGCGAATCCAGCTCGCGCTGCCGGACTCGCTCGATCTCCTGGTCGTCTGCGTGGAAGCCGGGCTGGGGTTGAACGCAGCCGTCGAACGCGTGGGACGCGAGATCGACCTCGCGAGCAGAGACCTGAGTGACGAGCTGCTCCTGGTCGGGCAGGAGATCCGGACCGGGTTGACGCGGTCCGACGCGCTCCGCCGACTGGCGCGCCGCACGGGCGTGGACGATCTCTACTCCCTGACCGCGATCCTGATCCAGGCCGACAAATTGGGCACCAGCATCGCCCAATCGCTTCGGGCCCACGCGGAATCGATGCGCACGAAGCGGCGTCAGCGTGCCGAGCAGGCCGCGCGCAAGGCGGGCATCAAGCTCGCGTTCCCGCTCGTCTTCTTGATCTTGCCGGCGCTCCTGATCGTGATTCTCGGGCCGTCCGCGATCCAGTTGCAGGAACTCTTCAAGAAGCATCACTAAACCGAAACGTTCGAATTCGCTGTAAGGAGGTGAGCAAATCCATGCCGGTGAACATCATCGCTCTTGCCGTGGCGGTGGCGTTGGGACTCATGTGGCTGTCCCGCAAGAACGCTCGCAGCAAACGCGGGGACCGCTAACCCGCCCGCCGGGGGGAAGTCCCCCGGCCCCGTGAACCCCCGTGGGGGCGGACGCATTATCGTTCCGCCCCCGCATCGCTTTCTCCCGCAAGCGGATCCGCCGCACGGCATCTCTTCGGAATAGTCCCCGCCTCCCGCGCGTAGTAGATTCGGCGCCCGATGGCATCCGAGCGGCCCGACCGGCCCGACCGTACCACGCTCAGCGACGGTGAATTGGTTCGCCTCATTCGCGGCGGCGAAGTCGACGCCTTCGCGGAGCTGATGCGGCGAACCCAGCGCGCGGCCTACCGGCTCGCGCGGCGGATCACGCGGCGGCACGAAGACGCCGACGACGTGGTGCAAGACGCCTACGTGAAGGCGTTCCGCGCACTCGACCGCTTCGAATCGGACCGGCCGTTCGGTCCATGGTTCCTGACCATCGTCTCCCGCACCGCTCTGACCCGGATTCGGGACGGAGCCCGCCGCGCCGCCGAATCGCTCGACGCGCCGGGATACGACGGCGG